>OBAL01000001.1_pt1 | contig 112893 bp, 115 predicted proteins | sample 1516331 | NCBI WGS metagenome assembly OBAL01 (sample SAMEA3275603, study PRJEB22092) | marine metagenome | biome: ENVO:00000038, "LAGOON"; feature: ENVO:00002042, "SURFACE WATER"; material: ENVO:00002019, "BRACKISH WATER" | collected 2014-06-21T13:56:00+00 | depth 0 m
CAGCACGCCATTGAAAATCCTCGTGTCGGGGGTTCGATTCCCTCTCTGGCCACCACCTTTTGCAAGGTCCCGACCGGAAACATGACGCCAGCTTTCGATCATACAGCATGATTTCCCCAACCGATCGACGCCTATTCACGACTTTCAACTCTGGTCGTCAAAACCGACAAATGATCGACTTGAAAATAAAATATGCGCAGATATTGCGTTATGCACATATTGCCAGTATAAATATTGAACGTTGTCTGCGAACCACGAAGGAGAAAGGAAATGATTCCAGTCGGTGTTGGTCGCGGATTGCTCGGTTCATACGCGAGAATCGTTGAGCAAGAGATCCAAGACCAGAAAAAAAGAAGAATGCTGTCTAACCATCAGATCGGGAAGAAAGGATTGATTGCGCGATTCCTATTAGGAATTAAATTTTAATCCACAACAGACCGCCTGATATGTATCACGCGGTCTCTCTCCTTGATTCATTACGGATCGGATTTCGCTCCCGGTAATTGGCATTGACCTTTGGCACACGCTTGGCGCGCCTGAAGACGCTCGATCGCGCGATCAATGTCGCGCGTTAAATAGTATAAGGTGACGATCCACCACCATATTTTCTGAATGGGAGTGTGTTCTTCTACCATGATAGACACCTACCTTTTTGGTTTTTTGTGTGCAGGCACATCCGATGCCATCCGCTTTCGAATCACAGCAGCGATTCGCTTGGGATCATCTTTCACCTGTTTGCTTAATTTTAAGAACTCTCTAATCCGGTCATCGTCTGCCATCTGAAACTCCCATTTGGGACTAAATTATCTACCAATTCGCCTCTGACAAACCATCGCAATCCCTTAAATCTCAGCTGATCTTCCCTAAATCGTTGAAATTGTCCTAAATAATCTCTTAGGATGCAGTTATCACTGACCCTTAAAAGGAATTGAATTGTGCGTACATGTTCTGTCTGCGGCACCGAAATCGATAAAACAACCGCTTATACAAAAACTGGCGAACAAAAGCCCCAAGGGCGGCGTTGTATTGACTGTGTCGATGGAGCATCTGCCGAAGTCGAACCAACAGATACACCGCAGACAACGACCGAAGCACCAGCATCGGCTCCGCAGCCAGAGACTCAAGCGACGGCAGCCCCTCAGCCCATCCCCGCGATGAATGATGCAGACGAGGGAGAGAGCTCAACAATGAAATATCTGATCGGCGCAATCCTTGTTGCCGTCGTTTTGTGGCTCGTGATTGAGTAAATACCACCTGAAAAGGCGGTTAAAATAGTAAGGCCGCTCCACCTGCGAGCAGAGTGGCCGCAAACAAAAACCATCGCAATAATTTGGGGTCAGCGTAGACAGCAAGTTTGACACCGAAATAAGCACCCGCAACATAGCCTATCGACAAAATCAATCCCGCTATCCAAGCGACTTGGTCTTGCCAAATAAAAATAGCAAGTGAGACTGCTGTGAAGACGAATGTGCAAACCAATTTGATTGCATTTGCCCGAACAATGTCATAACGCAACGTTCCAGCAATGGACGCCAACAGCAAAAATCCAACGCCGGCTTGAACAAACCCGCCATAAAATCCAGCCGCTAACAAGCCGACGCGCGCCGACGGCGTTTCACTCACTCGACGCACTTCAGTTCCAGTCGGAGGAGACACCACTGCCGGACGAAATAGGACCAACAGTGACATGCAAATCATCGTTCCAATGAGCAGAGGCTTCAGGATATCCGGCGGCGCAAATGCTGCCGCTAAAGAACCAAAAAGACCACCGATCGCCATCGGTATTAAGATCGCCTTAAGATCAAAGGTCTCAAGCTTGTCATGTCGCTTAAATTCAGAAATTGCGACCACTGACTCGACAAAAATACCCACTCGATTCGTTGCGTTCGCGACCTCTGGAGGCATTCCCATAATCATCAATGTAGGCAGCACTAGATTCGATCCCCCGCCGGCCACCGTATTGATCGCACCGGCGAGTAATGCAACGAATATCAGAATCGCTATGTCTAAGCTGGCAAGTTCCATTGAAGACTTCTTTCAAAATCGGCGAGGATACGCATCCTTTGTTTAAAAACAAAGCAATGGGCCTCTGTTGAAATGAACATCAGTGCCGATAACCGACGTTACATCTCAATAATCGCAGGTGAATCGATCTCAGCCAACCATTCTGCAAGCTCGTCGACAACCGGCTTGCCATGCTCTGCTAAAAACTCAAGAAGGCGCCTTGGGTTCATGGTCACAACCTGACTCTCAGGAAAACCGATACGCTGAATTTTCTTGAGCGCGATATCAACATCACCAACGGTGTAGTGAACATGAGAATCACTGGATAACGCGACTTTCCAATCGAGTGCATGAACAGTCTCCAGAATCTCAACACAAAAAGGTTCACTACCCAATCTCGAGCTGACAAAAGATGAGTTATTGATTTCGATCAGCACATTGTGATCACGTGCGGCCCGCACCACTTCTTCGATATCAATTGGATAATTTGGATTACCAGGATGCCCAAGAATCTGTATTAAGCCGGTTTCCATCGCTTGAATAGCAGCCTGAGTGTGCTCTTTGCGTGAGGATGGTGGAAATACCGGTTCATGGAAGCTTGCGATTCCAAAATCCATAAAACTCATGAGCATCTCATTCACATCAAGCCGACGAGATTCAGATGGACAAATATTCGCCTCAACTCCACGCAGCATCGCAACCCCATATCGAACCCGAGGAAGTACGCGCATATTTCCAAAATGCCAAGGATGCGGTGAATCAGGCATCTCTGGGCCATGATCAGTGATACTGAACAACTGCAACCCTTTCTCTGACGCCGCCCGAAAATATTCTTCCACTGTTGAATAGGCATGTGTGCTGGCAACTGTGTGTGCGTGCGTATCAGTCAGATGCTTCATTCTTTCCTCCTACTTGATTTCTGTAGTGTATGAAGGTTTTATTTCAGAGTCTTGACGTTTGATGAATTGATCTTGAAACCACAAACCATTTCATATGCTGAAGATTGGATGCCCGTCCCGCAGAGGCTTTTGATCAAAACCATGGAAGCGCTCACTGGTCGAGGCCGTTTGATGCGGCGATATCGTGACTTTCAATCTGCATCCACAACCTTTCAAACCCCAGATGTTTGGGACGTGGCCATCGACCATCTCGGATGTCGTGGCCCATCAACCGATCAGTTTACGCTTCCATTACGACGCAAAAATAAGGGTTTACTGTTAATTGCAAACCACCCCTTTGGCGTTGCCGACGGGGTGACATTGGCATGGATCGCGTCTCGGATCGATCCAAATTTTCGAGTGATCGCCAATGGTGTCCTACGACAAGAACCCTCATTGAATCCAAATATCCTGCCGATTGAATTTCAACCGGGTCGGCAGGCCACCAAACAGAACGTAGAAACCCGACGTCAGTCGATTCAGACACTCAAATCCGGCGGCGTTGTCGCTCTCTTCCCTGCAGGCGCTGTGTCTTGGTCACAGCGGCCAGGCGCACCCGTTGAGGATGATGCATGGAAACCACTGGTCAGTCGATTGATCAAAGCCTCAAACTGCGACGTCTTACCCATTCGTTTTGAGGGCGCTAATTCGAGGCTCTTCCAAAAAGCCTCCCGGACTGCGTTAAGTCTGCGCCTTGGTCTTTACATGCACGAGATCAAGCGGCGTCTCGATCAACCCATCTGCTTTGAACTTCTCCCGACGATCGACTTTGAAACGATTCCCGAACTCCCAGATCAAGCGCTTGCCCACTGGCTGAGAAATCAGCTGTTTTCAGGGAGTGGAATCCACTCATCATCACCAGGAACTTGATCAAATCGCCCACCGACCCAGTCTGTTTTCGCCTGCTCAATGCGTGCCGAATCCGAAGCCACAAAGTTCCACCACAAATATCGCGGGCCATCCAACGGCTCTCCCCCGAAACAGAGCACACGAGCACCTTCGGGGGCTTTGATCTGAACATCGCGATCAGGTGCCAAAACCAAAAGCTCCGATGCTGGGTAAGTCACTCCATCAATCTCAAGGGGCCCATTGGCACTATAGATGGCTCGCTCCACCTGTCCTTTCGGGTAGTGAATCTGACTCCCAGGCTGCATCTGAAGATCGACGTATACCGATTCAGCCGGGAACTCGACCGGACTTTGAAGCCCTAACCAATCACCCAACAGCACCCGACCATCGACACCAGCCTCAGAAAACGTCGGAAGAGACTCCTCACCGTAGTGATGAAAATCTGGCTGAGTATCTTCCATGGTCTTTGGTAACGCCATCCAGCTTTGAATACCAAATAACTGAGCGATCGCCTGTCTTGATGCCGAATCTGAACGCTCTGAATGCACGATTCCAGATCCCGCCGTCATCAAATTCACAGCACCAGGACCAATGATCATGTCATTGCCCAAGCTATCTCTATGCTGCATTGAGCCCGCAAATAAATAGCTCAGCGTCGACAATCCAATGTGTGGATGGGGACGCACATCGAGGCCAACACCTTCTAATAATTCTCCGGGACCAAACTGATCCCAAAACACAAAGGACCCAACCGAACGCTTTTCTCGAGAGGGTAACGCACGCTTAACCTCTAGGTTTCCGATGTCTGACGTACGCGGAATAATTTGTAACTCAACTGAATGCATGCTCACCTCCATTTGGTATTGTTGAGGGCAGAAGAGCAAAGAAAAAGCGCTATCTGGATGCCGGATTCGGTCCATTTTGGAAAGAAGTCACCCGACTTCCTTTTCATCATCAACGCGCGTATCGTCTCGCCATGCTCAACATCTGCCTTTATCAGCCCGAAATACCGCCGAATACAGGCAATATCATCCGCTTATGTGCAAACACAGGTAGTCAGTTGCATCTCATTAAACCTCTTGGCTTTTCTCTGGATGAAAAATCCGTGCGACGCTCCGGTCTGGATTATCACGACCTCGCCCCCGTTGTCGAATTTGACTCCTGGGAGCACTATCGGGACCAACAGCAGAACCGGATCTTTGCCCTCTCAACCAAAGGAAACCAACATTACGATGCGATCGATTTTCAGCCAGACGATGTGTTGTTATTTGGACCCGAAACACGGGGCCTCCCAGATACGATTCGGCATGATCAAGCAATCACAGAGGTGATTCGGATTCCGATGTGTCCCAATAACCGAAGTTTGAATCTTTCCAATTCCGTCGCGATCGTTCTCTATGAAGCTTGGCGTCAATTGGGCTTTCATGGAGCCACGACTTGAGCGTCTTATCCATTCAAAACATTCAAGTGAGCTTTGGCGGGCCTGCGATTCTCGATGACTTAAATCTCAAGATTCAGCCCAAGGAGCGGATCGGATTGCTCGGCAGAAATGGTGCTGGAAAATCGACTCTGATGAAGCTAATCGCCGGAGAGATTCAAGCAGACTCTGGTGAGATGAATAAGAGCCAAAGCCTCAAAGTCGCTCGGCTGGTACAGGATGTGCCAACGGGGACCGACGGAACAATTTTTGAAGTGGTAGCCTCAGGCCTTGGCAACTTGACCCCGTTACTCGAGCGTTATCATCGAGTTCTGAAATCCCTCGAAAGTGATCCTTCAGACAAACACATGCAAGAGCTTGAAGACTGCCAACATGCACTGGAAGCCGCCAATGGTTGGCGTGTTGAGCAAATGGTCGATCAAACTCTATCCAGATTTGGGCTCGATCCAGAGACCCAGTTCAATGCACTGTCTGGCGGCATGAAACGTCGTGTTTTATTGGCGCGCGCATTGGTGATTGAGCCCGACTTATTACTGCTTGATGAGCCGACCAACCATTTGGATATCCCGGCCATCGAATGGCTCGAAGAGCAGATTCGCTTATTCCAAGGCGCAGTTCTTTTCATTACGCACGACCGCCGCTTTCTCGATGCTTTGGCGACACGAATCGTCGAACTCGACCGTGGGATTTTGCGGAGTTATGAGTGCAACTATCAAACCTACCTTGAACGACGCGATCAGGAGTTAGCAGCTGAAGCTGATCAATTCGCCACCTTTGATAAAAAATTAGCCAAAGAGGAAGAGTGGATTCGGCAAGGAATCAAAGCTCGACGCACCCGCAATGAAGGGCGTGTTCGCGCGCTTGAGCAATTGAGAAATGAACGCGCAGCACGCCGCGAGCGCCAACAAACCGCCGATCTGACATTGATGGATGCTTCGAAATCAGGACGCCTCGTCATTGAAGCGCAGGATTTAGGTCTGACACTAAGCAACAAGCAATTGTTCGAGCATTTCTCAACCACCGTACTTCGAGGTGATCGCATCGGTGTCATTGGTCCAAATGGTGCGGGTAAAAGTACATTAATTAAGACGCTACTGGGGCAAATGACGCCCACATCTGGATCAGCAAAGCTCGGGACAAACCTCGAGATCGCCGTCTTTGACCAGCTTCGCGAGACACTCGATGACGATGCCACGGTGATTGACAATCTGCATCATGGGTCGGATTTCGTTGAAGTAGGTGGCGGTAAAAAACATGTGATTGGGTACCTGCAAGACTTTCTGTTCTCTCCAGAGCGCGCTCGCGGCCCAGCGCGAATGCTCTCGGGTGGCGAACGCAACCGATTGTTACTGGCTCGACTCTTTTTGAAACCCGCCAACTTGCTGATCATGGATGAGCCAACCAATGATCTCGATTTAGAGACTTTAGATATCCTTCGCGACACATTATTAGGGTTCAAAGGAACGCTGATTCTTATCAGTCACGATCGCGATTTCTTGGATTCTGTGGTCACGGGGATTTGGTCGTTTGATCCAGATCACAAGCTTCGTGAATATGTGGGCGGTTACAGCGATTGGATCAGACAACGGCCCAAGGCTTCAGAACAGACCGATCACACGGTTGCAGAAAAAACAGTCTCTCAAGACATCAAACAACAAGCGCCTAAGAAACTCGCGTTCCATGAAAAACGGGAATATGACGCGCTTGGCGCAGATATTGAGCAATTAGAGATCGAAATCAAAGCGCTCGAGGATGCGATGGCAACCCCGGATTTTTTCCAGTCCAATCCCGAACATGCGGCATCAGAAACCACTCGTTATCAGGGTCTTCAAGCAGAGCTCGAAGTCAAATTCCTTCGATTTATGGAGCTTGACGAGCGCGCGAACTGATCTCGATCAAGTTCTCTATCAGATCCGCCGAATCCTGGCCAATTAGGGGCTTATCCTTGTGTCATGCAGAGACTGAGGGAGCTCCGATGTTTGAGATAGACACAGAAACATTCAACACCTTGTGGCCAAGCCTGATTGTTGTCGCATGCATGATCGGCGTCATGGGCTGGGCTGTCGTGAAAGCGCTTGGCTTGATCAATCAAGATGCACGTAAAGAAACAAATCGTCACCGAATGAATCACTGACCTCTGTTCAGTCAGACCAAGGCTTGCTAGGCTCTTGCCATGATCAAACTCATTGTACTTATCAGCAGCCTTTGGCTGGCCTCAACGCAAGCCATCGCTCGGGATTTTACGAGCTCAAATATCGACCAGGAATTCTGCAAGGATATTGCCAATAATCTGAAAGAAGTTGGGGTGAGTGTCTCTCATAAATCGATGACGCAATGCTCGCTGCAAGTCCTCGGCGGCGCATCCGCAACCTTTGAACGATCCTACGGTGGTCCAGTCAAGGTCCGCGTTAAAAGTGATCCCTACCGTATGTTCGTCACTCGTGGCGATAACGAGATTGGAACTTGCTATGTCCTCCATCCGCGTAAAGTCACGCGAAAGGTTAAAGACCGGGACTGCTGAACGTGTCTGTCCCACGCCTCAAACTCAAACTCGCCTTAGATGACAACGATACGCTGTTAGGGCCCGGGAAGATTGCACTACTCAAAGCCATCCAGAAGGAACATTCGCTATCTCAAGCAGCGAAATCCATCAATATGTCGTATCGCCGAGCTTGGCTGTTAATTCAAGAACTCAACGATTCTCTCAAAGATCCCGTGTTAATTAGCAAAACCGGCGGTCAATCCGGCGGAGGCAGTGAATTGACTGCAATGGCCAATCAAATCATCAACATCTATGAGCAGTTGACTCGTGAAGCAGAGGGAGCAACAGAGGCGACTCGTGAATCCATCGCCTCCTTGCTCAAGTAATTCACAATGCAGCGAGGGCGGCTGCGTAGTCAGGCTCTTGGCCGATCTCTGGAACCAGCTCGACATGTTTCACCATGGCATCAGGGCCAATCACAACCACAGCGCGCGTGGTTAACCCAGTCAATTTACCGGATAAGATCGTCACACCATAATCGTCTGAAAAGCTAGATCGAAAGGTCGAGCCTGTCTCAACACGCTCAAGTCCTTCTGCCCCGCAAAAACGCGATTGAGCAAACGGAAGGTCGGCACTGACACACAGGACATGAGTGTCGGCAAGTGACGACAGTTCCTCGTTGAACCGGCGAGTACTCTGCGCGCATGTTGGCGTATCGATCGATGGAAAAATGTTGAGAATCAGATGTTTTCCAGCGTAGGAAGCCAAAGTGATTTCTGACAAATCGTTAGCGACCAATGAAAACTCAGGCGCTTTTGCACCGACAGCTGGCAAGCCGCCGTCGACTTCGATCATATCGCCGCGGTGAGAAATAGTAACTGACATGGGAATTCCTTATTGTGATTTCGGTCAATCGATCATAGGTGCAAATTGATGGCTTTCAATCACTGATTGAGCGCATTCTCAAATTGGCTGAGATATTTTTCATAACCACGGGCTTTGAGGTCAGCCACGGGGATAAATTCCAACGAAGCAGAATTAATGCAGTATCGAAGTCCCGTCGGCGCAGGTCCATCGGGAAACACATGACCTAAGTGTGAATCACCGAATTTCGAACGGACCTCAATCCGCTTCATCCAAAGCTTTGAATCGTCTCTTTCAACAATATGCGATGCCTCCAGCGGCTGCCAAAAAGAAGGCCACCCGGTTCCTGAATCATATTTATGAAGCGAGCTAAATAAGGGTTCCCCACTGACGATGTCGACGTAGATACCGTCAGTTTTCTGATCCCAATACGCATTTTGAAAGGGTGGTTCAGTGCCATCTTCCTGAGTGACCTGATATTGCAACGGAGTCAATCGAGCCCGAATGTCCTCAATATCTGGTTTTCGATAGGTGCTCTCTTTCAATGCCGCTCCATCAAATAATCTGAATCCTGGCTGCTGCGCCCATGCCCGATCAAGAAACTGATCTCGGCCCGACCGGTATCGATAAAATTTATATTGCAAAGCATTGGTTTTGTAGTAGTCCTGATGATAATCCTCGGCCATGTAAAAAGTTGGCGCTGGAAGGATTTCCGTAACAATCGGCCCATCAAACACTCCTGCGTGCTCGAGCCTACGCTTCGACTCACGCGCGAGTGCCATCTGTTCCTCATTGTGCGTAAAAATGACCGTCCGATACTGCGAACCGCGATCAACAAATTGTCCACCAGCGTCGGTCGGATCCACCTGTTTCCAAAAGGTCTCGAGCAGGGTTTGATAATCCACGATCCTCGGATCATAAGTGACTTCCACGACCTCAATGTGACCAGTATGTCCTGCTGTCACTTCGGCGTAAGTTGGATGACTTGTCGAGCCACCAGCGTAACCAGACACCACTGCACTGACGCCATGAATGGATTCAAAGGGGGGTTCCAAGCACCAAAAGCATCCGCCACCGAAGGTGGCTTTATGGGTATCGGCCACTGACACAGTGCCCATCAGACAGCAGACCAAGGCGAGTGCGTTTTTCATCGAAACTCCGTTTAACGATTATTCACTCTAGAGTTGCGACTTTAGTCGCATTTGGGCAAGTCTTGCAACTATTCGTCCATCAATGATCGCAAGTCCCAACGCAATTAACAGATAAGCAAGGATATGCTGTATCGCTAAAACCTCGCCCAAGAAGGCGATGCCGAGCGCTGAGGCACTGACTGGAACCAAAAATGTGACCAACACGACGTTACTGGCGCCCGCGGTCTTGAGCACCCGAAAATAGATGAAAAATGCCAGCGTGGTGGATAACAGGCCTATACCCATCAAGGCCAACCAAGGGCCTATTCCCGGCATCGGAAGGCTCCATGGCTGGTCAATGAGACAGACAACCGGGAACATCCAGAGAGTTCCGTACAGGACCTGGCCGGTCGCATTCAACATCGGGGGGTTGGATTTTAAACGCTTCGAATACACCGATCCAAATGCGTAACAAACCGTTGCCGCTAGACCGGCTGCCATGCCAAGTAATGACGCGCCGCCCTGCATTGCTGCGGGGCCAAACAACACCAAAACACCACCAAATCCAAACGCAATGCCGAGAGTCTTTCTCAAGGATAGTCGCTCATCTGTGGTCAATTGATGAGCAACGACCGCTGTCATAATGGGCGTCGAGGCGTTGATGATTGACGCAAGAGATCCTGTGATTTCAGTCTGACCAAAACTGATCAAACTGAATGGAATCGCGTTATTGATCAATCCAATCCAGGCGAACGAACGCCATTGCGTCATTAAGGGTCGAAGTGGGTGCCCTAACAGTTTTAATAGGCCAACCAAGCCCGCAAGACCGACAATTAAACGACCAAGCACACTGGTCATCGGCGGCATCGCCTCAAGCATCACTTCAACAAAGAAAAACGATCCTCCCCACACCAGAGAAAGGATCGCTATACGAATCCAATCAGCGACTGCCATAAGACCTCACAATAGCGAGCGGCTAGCGTACACTAGGGACATGCAAACCCCAACGACAGACAACCATTGGCTCAAAGCCGCAAACTGGCAAGAAGTGCTCGAGGATCCTGACTCGCTACCTGCTGACATTCGAAGCTATCTGGAGACGCAAAATCAAACGGCGGACCAATGGCTTGGTGGCGAAACATCCAGACAATGGATCATCGATGAACTGAAAGCGACCATCCGCGATCGGGACGATTCGGTGCCCATCTGGGAAGGCGAATTTCAATACTGGCAACGCTTTGTTGAAGGCGCCGAACACCCTGATTTCCTGAGACAACACCACACTCAAGGCGAACAGCTTCTGTTGTGCGGCGACGAACGCGCATCAAATCATCCCTACTACGATATTGGTGCGGCTGATCACTCGCCTAACCATCAACTGTTCGCAGTGACCGAAGACCGACAAGGATCCGAACGCTACACCCTCACCATCTTCAATGCTGGCTCCAACCAACCACTGGAACCAGCCTTAGTTGACTGCCGTGGTGACTTTGAGTGGAGCACGGATAGTTCCAAAATTCTCTACACCCGTTTAGATGAACATCAACGACCGAGTACCGTTTGGTGTCACCTCATCGGTACAAACCAAAGCGACGACCAGTTGGTGTTTCAACTCGATCATCCTGGTCGCTTTATTGGTCTTGGTCAAACCAGTTCAGAGGCTTGGATCACGATTGATGTTCATGATCACCAAACCAATCAAACCTTTCTGCTTCCTGCGTCCCTCGATGATCTTACTCTCATTAAAGTGACCGATTGGATCGAGGGATTGGAATATGAGGTGGAACATGTCGAGCCCTATTTGATCATTCGTGGTAACCAACATCATGAAGACTTTGCACTGTTTCGGGCGCCGATTCCCACATTGACCGAGCCTAGCAACCCTGACCAATGGCACACCCTTTGGGTTCCAACGCAAGGACATCTCTTCAGTGATTTCGAAATCCTGAAACATCACTGGATCATTGAGCACTCTGAAGAAGGTTGTGGCCGTTATTTCATTGCCGAACCAGATCCCGAGACCTTTAAGATTCGGCAAACCTTGGCGCTTGAATCGTCAATCCATGACGCACACCTCGATCCGTTACCCGGATTTGAACGCGACACGATCCGCATGCGAATCTCCACTCCCGCCATGCCGCCGGAGGTTCGCGAAATTGACCTGCGAACCGGTGACTCCGTGCAATTAAAAGTCTCGATACCACCGAACGGCCACACAGAATCGAACTACATCGTCCAGCGTCATTATGGAATCTCCGGCGATGGACAGAAAATTCCCATGACTATCGTCCACCACCGTGATGTCACACCAAGCGCGCACAGTCCTGTCTTGCTGACAGGTTATGGCGCTTATGGCATGAGTCTCACACCTGGCTTCAGCGCCAGTCGCCGGACACTTTTCACTCGAGGAGTGATTCATGTAACAGCACACGTCCGTGGTGGTATGGAGAATGGATACCAGTGGTATCGTGGAGGCCGTATGGCTAACAAAGATCGATCCTTTGATGATTTCATCGGTGTTGCCGAAACCTTGATTCGCGATGGATGGACCTCGGCCGGAAACATTGTTCTCCACGGAGGGAGTGCTGGTGGTTTATTGGTTGGCACCACGGTCATGCGGCGACCAGAACTGTTTAAAGGCGTCATCGCTGACGTGCCATTTGTGGATGTCCTCGAAACCATGCTCGATGCTGATCTTCCATTGACGCCTCCAGAATGGCCTGAATGGGGTAATCCGATCGAATCTGCCGATGCCAAGCGCCGGCTGGCTCACTTCTCGCCGACGCTGATGGTCGAGCAACGTCCGTATCCGTGCATCGTGGCAACCGCAGGACTGACTGACCCTCGGGTCACCTATTGGGAACCGGCACGCTGGATTCACCAGCTTCAATCCATCGCCGAAGGCGGGCCATTTCTGCTCTACACCGAACTCAATGCAGGACATGGCGGCCCGAGCGGCCGATATGCAGGCCTTGATGATATTGCCCGAATTTATCAAGCTGTGATGCAGCTGTTTGCACTACCCAAAGAGGCTCCTTATGCCCTTTAACATCGACTGGCGTTCAATCGATGATGTCCTATTGGATATGGATGGAACTCTGTTGGATTTGCACTATGACGCAACCTTTTGGTTAAACAACGTCCATTCCATCGTTGCGAATCTCACCGGGGAACCTGAACACGTAATTCAAGAGCGGTTTCATCGCGAACTGAAGAAGCATGAAGGCACCTTGGCTTGGTATTGCACCGATTACTGGGCTGATTTTTTTGGGATTGATTTGATTGAAGCCAAACAGCAATTGGCGCACTTAATCCGATTTCGCCCCCATGCTGAACAATTTTTAAACGTGCTGAATTCGCTGCCACTTCGCACACTGATTGCGACCAATGCACATCCCGATGTCATTCAACTCAAACTCAACGTGGTCCCACTGGAGGACATGGTTGATGGCATTGTTTCAAGTCACCAATACGGTGTTGCAAAAGAGCATCCTGATTTTTGGCGTGCATTATTCGATGAATATGCCATCAATCCTGATCGAGCACTGTTCATGGACGATTCATCCAAGGTACTCGACGCAGCGGATCGCGCTGGCGTTCGTGAAGTTGTCGAAATCAGACACCCAAATCTTTCTGAGCCACCGCGAAGCACTTGGAAGCAGGGAATCGATGATTTTGATGTCCTATTCCCGGGACTCGAGGCATTGGGTGGATTATGAGCGGTGTGAGACTCGATAAATGGTTATGGGCTGCTCGATTCTTTAAAACCCGAGGCTTGGCGCGTGACGCGGTCGATGGTGGAAAAATCCACATTGATGGTGTGAAAGCCAAACCATCGAAGATGGTGATCCCAGGCCTTGAGATTGAAATCTCTCGCGGGCAAACCGATATGATCGTCAAAGTGATCGATATTCGCGAGGATCGAAGGCCAGCCATCGAAGCACAACAGCTCTACGAGGAAACGCCTGAGTCGATCAAAAAACGGGAAACCGATCGTGACCTCAATCGATTCTCAAGAGCGGGCTTTCAACCAGCCGACCATCGACCGAACAAACGAGAGCGTCGGCAAATGACAAAGCTGAAAGGAATATTTCATGATTGATCTGCCAGTTGACCAAGATGCCGTTAGGAAATATTTGTGTGACGATGCTCCCGATGCACGTCTGATGACCGTGAAACTTGGCCAATCGACAGACGACATGCTCGATCATCAACAGATGCCGGCCCCGATTAAAGCGCTCTGTGCGGAATTGGTGGCAGCAACCTGCGTACTCGCACATATGCTGAAATTTGACGGTGAGATGATCGTCCAGATCAAGGGTGCTGGTCCTGTGACTATGATGGTTGCCGAGTGTTCTTCGGAGGGGCGGATTCGGGCGACTGCTCAATGGGACGACATTGATCACTACACTACCTTCAGTGAACTGATTGGAAAGGGCTATATGGCCGTCACGGTGGATCCAAAACACGGCGAGCGTTATCAGGGCATCGTCCCATTGGAATCTGGATCGATTGAGGGCTGCATCAATCACTATTTCGACAGCTCAGAGCAACTCGATACCAAATTATGGCTTTCCAGTGATGCGACCACAGTTGCCGGTTTACTGATTCAACGCATCCCGGATGAAGGCGGCAGTCGCACGAGCACAGCATCCAATTGGGAGACGCTCTCGACACTCGCAGCCACCGTGACCAAAGAAGAACTCGCCTCTGAAGCTGGCCCTCTGTTGATCTACAAGCTGTTCCACGAACTCAGTCCACGAAGTTTTGACCCGTTTTCGATTCGTTTTGGCTGCTCCTGCACACGAGAGCGGTCGTCTCGAGCGATCCGCGCTCTTGGTGAAACCGAGGTAAAACAATTGTTTGCAGAGCAACCTTCGGTGACCGTCGACTGCCATTTTTGCGGACGGGTATACCAATACGATCAGGCTGACTTAGAATGGCTTCTTTCTGATCAGCCACCGAGGTCTGACACACTACAATGAAAACTGATGGGTCGAGTCGTTACGACGACCTCACCTTAGCCGAGTTAGTCGAGCATGCGCTCGCGCTGAACGAAGGGCAGCTGTCAGCGAAGGGCGCACTGGTTGTTTCAACCGAGCGTAAGACAACCGTTCAACGGTTCATCGTGAATGAGCCCTCTGTCAGTGATGTGATTCGGGCCGATGCACAATTTCACTTACTTGACCCCCAGGTGTTTAAATCGATCTGGGAGCGCGTCAAAGATGATGTGGTCGAACGCTCTCGATATCGCATCCACGCGCATATGGGTGTCGACCCTGACATTGCGGTTCCACTCGAAATCACGACTTTGAGCGCCTGGCATGCGCTCAGTTGTCATCACCTCTGCCACATCCCCGATACATTTAACCCACGTGAAAAACCCGAATGGAAGTTGATCTGGGCTCCATTAGCGAGTTTTGGTGATGCGGAAATCCTCAGTGACGGCGGTGGGGTCATCCTGATCCATGTGGGAAAACGCCGGATTCTCATGGGGGGCGACCTAACAACAGGCGAGATGCGACGCACGCTACTCACCCTATTAGGACTTCTACTTCCCGAAAAAGATACCTTGCCTCTGCATGGCGCGGCCGCGCAAGGCGATGGTGAAATTACGCTATTTTTAGGCCCTGCAGGTACTCAGAAAACGACTTGGGCCCTGCGCTGTGGACAATTGATCGGCGACCGAGGTCTCTCCTGGTCCAACGCAGGATTGCATCGACTTGCTGATGGATGCCGATTGCACTTGGATCAAAATCTACCCATCAGCCTCGACGAAGCACTGCGATTTGGAACCATTGCTGAAAATTTAGCGTTAGAAAACGATCGCCAACCGCTGCTTGACGACCCAGAAACTCGTTCTGAACTCAAGACAACCACACATTTGGTGCTCCCATTAAGTCGTCTAAACGCAACCGCTGAGTCCAATACCCGAGGACCGAGTCAGTTGGTGATTCTGACCACCGATCCACTCGGCGTGTTACCGCCACTCGCAAAAATTTCGCGGGAGCAGTGTCTAGCCTGGTTTATCCTGGGCTATGGGAATCATCTCGGACCACTGGAAGAGCGTCAGGCTGAAGTGGATATCCGATTTACACCAGGGTTCATGGATACTCTGTTGCCACGGAATCTCGATGACTATGTGTTTATCCTCGAGGATCTATTAGAAGCTCATGACACACGCTGTTTCCTTGTGAATGCTGGCTGGCATGGTGGCAGAGCGAGCAAAGGGGACCCCCTGTCTGCATCTGAAGAGAGCGCTGTGATTACCGGGATGTATTACTGCACTGACTGGGAGCCGTTTGGCTCACTGGGATTATCAGTCCCATCCGGACAATCTGAAACCGCAGGACCATGGCATCCCAAGGATCGGTGGCCAGAATCTGGTGAATACACCCATCACTTGTCACAATTAATCCAATCGGTTGCAGACGAGCTCAATCGAACCAATGACCCTGAACGATGGCTGAAAGCCTTGGAAATTGAGTGCAACTAAAATTACCAACCATCCCTCAACGTGTCTTTGATGAGTGCCACACCGAATCCTTTGCCGAACGTCTCGCCGGCATGCGATTTGGCATTGAGAAAGAGGGCCTGAGGGTTCATGCGAGTAACGGACAGTTGGCCGATACACCGCATCCCAAGGCGCTGGGCTCAGCCCTGACTCACCCGCATATTACAACGGACTACTCTGAGGCTTTGCTTGAGTTTGTGACAGGGACACATGCATCACCGCAGGCTGCGATTCAGGAGCTAGAGCAACTCCATGCCTTTGCCAACTCCGTATTACCTGACGAGCGCATCTGGCCGCTATCGATGCCTTGCTGGCTGCCCGAATCTGATCAAGATATCCCACTGGCCTACTACGGTGAGTCACATATTGGTCGACTCAAAACGGTCTACCGGCGCGGGCTCGGTTTTCGTTATGGACGGCAAATGCAAACCATCGCCGGTGTGCACTTCAACCTCTCGTTTAACGACGAATTTTGGGCCTGGAAGGCGTCGATGAATGGCCATCCCGATGGCTCGGATACTCGAGTCATGCGCGATTCGGGGTATTTCCAGACGATTCGGAATTTCCGGCGGATTCAATGGCTCATGATGCTTCTCACCGGCGCGAGTCCGTCGGTGGATGACAGCTTCCGTTTGCTGGCAACCGACCGTTTCCGAGTGTCTGGGCGGACTCGGCTTGCCGAGGGCGCAACCAGTCTTCGCATGAGTGATCTGGGTTATCAATCGGCTGCACAAGAATCGATCAATATTTGTTTCAATCAACTCGATACTTACTGTGACACCCTCGCCAAAGCCGTTCATCATCCATGGCCAACCTATGAAGGTCTGGGACTAAAAGACGACAACGGATTCAAGCAACTCAACACTGCAGTGTTACAAATCGAGAATGAATACTACTCAAGCATTCGGCCAAAACGCGTGCAACAGGCAGGTGAACGTCCGGTTCGAGCACTGATTAACCGGGGTGTTGAGTATTTAGAGGTTCGAGCCATTGATCTCAATCCCTTTGCTCGCAACGGAATTTCGGACCATGAAGCATCTCTCATTACACTCTTGATGACCGCCTCTGCGCTTGCCGATAGCCCACCGAACAGTGATGAGGAATGTGTCGCGATCAACGGCGTGAATGCACGAACCAGTTGGGCCGGACGCCGAGCGGATCAACGATACGATCAGCAATCCACTTTGAAACAAGCTGGACTTCAATTCCTTGCCACGCTCGATCCTGTTGCAGAAGCGCTGAATCAGAGCTTTCGGACAGAGAGTTTCACCGGTGCATTAGAGGACGCTCGTCTTCGCTTGGACGGAACCTGTCCATTGCTCTCTGAAGAGATCGAACAAGCCGCTTTGGCTGAGGGTCATTTAGCCTTTGGACTGGCCCAGGCGCATCAACATCACGAGAATTGGAAAACCGTCACCCCATCGAAAGAACAACTGGCGTTGATGGAAAAAGAGGCTGCAGACAGTCTTTTAGCGGAACAAACAATGGCTGCGTCAAACGAAGGCTCATTCGATGCCTTCGTCGACGCCTATATCCATCAACCCTGATTAGTTCGCCGGGTTAATTTCCAATAATTCAACATCAAATACGAGCACTGAGTTCGGTGGGATTGGGCCAGTTCCTGAGGGTCCATACGCTAAGGCCGACGGAATTGTAAACTCAAATTTTGATCCGACCTTCATCAATTGAACACCTTCAGACCAACCAGGAATCACACCATTTAATGGGAAGCTCACCGGCTCGCCGCGAGCAATGGAACTATCAAAGACATCACCAGAAATCAGTCGGCCTTCATAATGCACCTTGACCGTATCAGTCGCCTTGGGAGCATCGCCGGCGCCCTCTGTGATCACACGATACTGCAATCCTGACGCCGTGACCGTCACACCATCTTTTTTTGCGTTCTCAGCCAGAAAGGCTTCACCCGATTTCAAATTTGCTTCAGCCATCGCCTCTACCTGTTGCTCTTGTTGTGCACGAATGCGTGTTTGTGCGTCTTGAACCGCTTGATTGATCGCTGGGCGATCCAATTTCCAACTGTTGGGATCTTTCGAATCCTTCAATCCTTCAAGAACGAAGTTTGGATCCAAATCACCAAAATCATTCTGGATTCGCTCTCCCAAGATGATTCCCAGGCTGTAACTGAGTTTTTCTAAATCGGTGGAAGGTTCGTTCGCAAGCGCGGGAGTCGCCAACAACGAAGCAATCAACGCGCCCCGAAACAATGATTTCATACATACTCCTTAATTAGGTTTCTGAAAGCCTATCAGGCTCCGGGGTTGAAATGCCACGTAAGACTCGATTTCCCTCAACAATCCTTGAACCTGTGGTCATGAAACAGAGTGCCCCAAAGCCCCATGCCAACCACTCAAACCATTGTGGAAACAGACACATCAACGTCAGAACCAAGGTCGTTTCAAAGCCCTCGGTCAGTCCTTGCAGATAGTAGATGGATTTGTCCTTGAGGGATTCATTTTCCAGCCCATGGCGGGTGGCAAAAATCGAAAAAGCGAGAAACGTCGAACCGGTACCCACAAATGAAAACAGCAAAAAAGCAGCCGCTAAAGCCACATCCGGGTCGCGGACCGCAAACGCAAAGGGGATCGCACTATAAATCAAAAAATCTAAGGTAATGTCGAGAAATGCACCCTGTTCTGTGGGTCCCTGTTGCCGCGCTAATGCACCATCGAGGCCGTCAAACAGACGATTCATCAGAAATAGTAAGCCGCCGAGAAGGAGCGCATCAGCGGCAATCAAGATGGCGGCAGCCAACCCAATCACTGCACCAATCAAAGTCACTTGAGTTGCCTTGATTCCGGCTGCATCCAGGGGTTTAGCCGCAAACGCCAAGGGCGACTTCAGCCGCCGGACGAGAAAGGCGTCAAACATACACACTCTCCATCAGGTGGTCGGTCCTCACTATGATGGGTGACCAAAATACCGTATCCCCCATCCGCCTTGATCTGGTCAAACAGCGCAGACTGCACTTGTTGCCGAGTCAATGCATCCAGCGCGCTGAACGGCTCATCCAACAGAATCACTTTTGGATGAGGCGCAAGCGCTCGTGCCACTGACACACGCATCATTTGTCCACGCGACAACTGAAAAGGATCACCCGCGATCATCCCAGTAAGACCCAGTTGCTCCAGAAGCGCTTTGATCCGAGCAGTCCGCTGCGCCTGATCATATCGATTCAGAGATAACGCAATGTTGGCACCAATCGATAAGTGCGCAAACAATAAAGGATCCTGGAATACCGTTTGTGAATAGGGTGCTAACCGCTCGATTGGATCCATGGCCCGGCCATCCATCGTCACCTGACCGGACAGTTCCACAGAATCTTCGGGCTGAATCAGTGCCTGCAATAAGGTTGATTTTCCAAGACCAGACGGGCCTTGAATGGTGAATACCTGACCGGGTTTCAACGCGAAAGAAATCGGCTCGAACAACGAGCGACCGGAACGCTTCACAGAGACGTTATCGAAAATCAGCATCACCCTCTCCCTGCATTCCGATCCGATTTCGCCATGACCACTGATTCACTAACTGCACCAAAACAAAAGCCATCAACGGGAGTAACAAATTCATCAAGCCTGAAAACGCAGCGATGCGTCGCTCACCGCTGACGGCCACCATCAATTCTGTCATCAATGTTTCTATCCGACCGCCACCTAACAGAACTGTTTGTGTGTAAAGCGCACAGCTCACGCTAAACGCTAATGCCGCGGCGATGAGGAGTAATCGGCTGTGTCGAGGAATCCAGATCTGTATCACCGCTCGCCATCGAGCCAAGCCTGATTGATTCAAAATCATCTGATACCGCAGATCACGTGCGAACCAAGCATCGCTCATCACAATCATCACATAAGGCAGCGCAATCAGTGTGTGTCCAAGGATCACCGGCCCAAGACCAGGTGCTCCGCCTAACAGATAAATCCAAGCCAAGAGGCCCGCCGACATTGGGAGCGCCGGCATCCAGAGAAACGCCCACCACACCCAATGCAAACGCGCATACCCTCGAAACACTTGATACTCAAGCACTACAATCGCAAGACCCACTGATAGGACAGTCGTTGTACAACCGATCATCAGTGACATGATCATCGGATCCACTAAAGGGGCTAACCCAGCCAGACGAAAGGACATTACAGGCAAGACATCGGCCACACTCCAGCGTTGAGTGATCGACCACAACAGCAAACTCAGTAACGACAAGCAGACTAGGCCAATCAGGCATCGATCGATCGACAACCATACCCATCCCGGCGTGTGATGCACCATCCGCTCTTGATGTAATCGTGTTCGAAACACATGTCGGAAAATGAGCCACGCCATACCTAAACTCAACAAGAGAACGATCAGTCCCAAAGATCCAGCCTGGCGGTTTAACGGGTTCGGATCTGTCACTAACTGAAACAATCGAACAGCGAAGACCTGTGGTTGATCAGGTCCTAAAATCAAACTGACTTCGAGGTTCGTCAAACCAAACACGAAAACCACAAATAAAGCGGGCTTCATGAGACTAAGCACTTGCGGCCAAATCAGTTGATTAAATGATTCGGTCTGCGTGAGGCCCGCTTGTCGAGAGAGTGCTCGATAGGAAGCGAGCGGCAGTCGTTGAGCAATTGGAATCGCAATCGCGGTCAGGAATGCAGTTTCTTTGACGACCAAGGACGCGATAAGCCCAAGCCCCCAAGGATCTCTCGGAAACAGATATTGATGATCAGCTGAGAGCTCGAGGAATTGTGAGACCCATCGCCAACCGACTCCGCCTGAGGATAGCGCTAACAATAACCCCAATGCCAGGGCACTGTGAGGAATCGCGAGTAATAGGCTTTGCCAACGTCTGACTGAGCCACTGGTCACATACTGACCAGACAGATAGCGAGCAAGACTAATCGAGATCGCGAGCGAGACAACGGCAACCCAAATCGACAGGACGATTGATTGAACGAGCGCCGGCTCATTGAGTAATCGATCGATACCGGCAGTAAACGATCGATCAGAATATTGACCGAGGGCCTCATCGAACAAGCCAATAACCGGAATGACAAGAATCAGGCCAAAAACACGCTCAACCCAAGTCACTGAGCCTGTCCGAAATAGCGTGACTTCCATGCTGCTTCGAGCGGCTCAACCCAGCTCGCGTGAGGCTCGGCTAACGGAGTGCCAAGCTCAGCTCCGGTTAAAGTCGCAGGCCCCAACTCAAGAGCCTCAAATCGCTCCTGGTCAGCCCCTTGCAAACGTCCCACATCGATCACCGTTGGATCACCCCAGACTGAAGGAGAGGCTTTATCGGCCTGGGCTTCAACGCTGAGAAGCAGATTGATCCAAACCTGCGCACCTGCCCGGGCCGATGCATTAAAGGGGATCGCCAGGAAATGCGTATTACCGATGGTGCCAGGCTCGTGAATATAGGTCCTGACTGTGGGTGGAAAGCGACCATCTAAGATGCGCTGTGACGCATCATTCGGATTAAAGCTGAGCGCCATGTCGAGAAGACCATCTGCAAATAAATCCATCATTGCTTCTGCTGAATCCGGAAATTCCCGCCCTGATCTCCAGAGGTGGGGGTGGAGCGCGTCCAGAAGCGCCCACATCGGCTCGGTAGCTGCCTGAAAACGCTCTGCTGCATAAGGTTCGCTCAGCCATTGTGGATAGGGCGTCGTTTCCAATAAGACTTGTTTGAGAAATGTTGTGCCATGGAAATTGGGCGGCTCTGGATAGGTGATGCGTCCAGGATTCGTCTGGACATATTGCAACAGCGCCTGCATTGACCGCGGGGGATTTGGTCGCCGCGCCTGATCATGCATCAAGACCAACTGCGCTCGGCCCCAGGGCGCCTCTAAACCATCGGTTGGAACTGAAAAATCCGTTGCAATTGTTGGATCATCCAGATTGATGTGTTCTGCTGATGGCAAACCAGCGACAAAGGGCTCGCCAAGCAGTCCATCGCGTTTCATCCGGGCGAAATTTTCGCCATTGATCCAGAGCAAATCAACAGACCCCTGATCGGATGCACCGACTCGCTTCGCGGTCTGAATTCCTTGAATCACCATCGAAATATCATCGACTTTGACATGCTCAACGTTGATCTGATGACGTTCACTGGCGATTTGAGCCCAACGATCAATGTATTGATTGATCGCAGGAGAGCCTCCCCAAGCATAAAAATAGACAGTCTGGCCACGAGCCTCACGCTCAATCTCGCTCCATGATTGAGCTGTGGCTGAATAGCTGGCCATTAGCACAGTCATGAGTACAAAGAGACGAATCCACATCATTATCCGATCCTATTGATGGCGGCTCTTCAAGACCGCAGAGACTGCTGTCAACGAGCCAAGTAAAACCAAAGGTAACCAGACCTCCGGGCTTTGCAAGAGATTCCAATCTGGCTCATCGCCAGCTGTCAGTATGGTATCGAGGCCGCGACCAACAGCCACATAAATCGCCGTCCCCGGAAGGATTCCAATCAGGGTTGCAAACAGATAGTCCCGAGACTTCATCGAGAGCAGTGCGGGCAAAATATTGACTAACCAGAAGGGGAAAAATGGAATTAAGCGCATCGTCAGAAGCCATCGGATCGGGCTTTTGGCAAAGACAGATCGAACTCGGTCGAGCACCACATCGGCGCGACTGAAAAAGAACTCCCGAGCAACGGTTGATGCCAGAATAAATACCAGAAATGCACCCGTGGTTGCTGCCAACACGATCGTAGGCAAAGCCACCCATCCAAACACTGCAGATCCCGTCAAGGTCAGAAATGATGCGATCGGCAGCGATAAACTCACAGACGCGACGTAACTGAGAAAGAACAGGCTCAAAGCCCACCAAAATTGATCGCCGGCGAGTCGTTTAAATTCCGCATAATGACTCAACATCCCGCTGATGCTGAGGGAATCGCGACTGATCCAGATCACGAAAATCAAGCCAATCAGACCGACGGCCCACAACAGACGTTTCAAACGCTGATTCCTCTCATTGTCATCAAGTCCTCATTGCTGAAACAGGCGAAACTCCATTTTAATTCAGATACCCTATGGGCATCTGCATAGATTTCATCCAAAGAGGTTTACGATGGCGGAAATATTTCCAGTCGGTTATCCAACACGGCGCCTACGTCGCAATCGCCGCGACGCGTTTTCTCGCGCGCTGGTGAGAGAGAATACTCTGACGACCTCACATTTAATCTATCCGATGTTTGTACTCGACGGACATGATGAACGGGAAACCGTGCACTCAATGCCTGGAGTCGAACGGTTATCGATTGATCTGATGCTGAAACAAGCCGAACGCGCATTTTTATTAGGTATCCCAGCGGTTGCCTTGTTCCCGGTTGTTCGCAACAACAAGACTGATGATGGACGAGAAGCTTACAATCCAGATGGTCTGGTACAGCGTGCCGTTCGTGCGCTTAAATCAGAACTACCCGACCTCGGCGTCATCACCGATGTCGCACTTGATCCCTATACCACCCATGGTCAAGACGGTCTCATTGATGCATCAGGCTACGTCTTGAATGACGAAACCTGTGACGTCTTGGTCCAACAAGCGCTCTCGCATGCCGAAGCAGGAGCCGATATCGTGGCACCGAGCGACATGATGGATGGGCGCATTGGCTTGATTCGTGATGCGCTGGAAGATGAAGATCACATTCATACACGCATCTTGGCCTATTCCGCGAAATACGCGAGCGCATTCTACGGACCCTTCCGAGATGCTGTGGGGTCCAGCACGAATCTTGGAAAAAAGGATAAGCGCACCTACCAAATGGATCCCTCCAACAGTGATGAAGCATTACATGAGGTTGCCGAAGATCTTTACGAGGGTGCAGACATTGTGATGATTAAACCAGGGCTTCCCTACCTGGATATCGTCCAACGCATCAAAACAACCTTTAAAGTTCCGGTTGCGGTCTATCAAGTCAGTGGCGAATACGCCATGATTCAAGCCGCACATCAGAACGGATGGATTGACGGCAAGGCCGTCATGATGGAAAGTCTCGAATCAATGGTTCGTGCCGGCGCGGACTGTATACTGACTTATGCCGCGATCGAGGCGGCCGAAAACCTCACTGCCTAGACAAAAAAACATAACGAGGACGAAATGAGCGATCACATTACAACTTTGACTAACGAAAACTTTGATTCAACAATCAACGACGCGCAAACCCCTGTACTTGTGGACTTCTGGGCCGAATGGTGTGGCCCTTGTAAGATGATCGCACCGGTCTTGGAAGAGCTTGCGACCGAATATGACGGCCGCCTAACCATTGCCAAGTTGAACGTCGACGATCATCGCGAAGCAACTGAGAAGTTCAACATCCGCGGTATTCCAACCCTCATCCTTTTCAAAAATGGTGAGCCAGAAGCCACAAAAGTCGGCGCACTGTCGAAAAGCCAGCTGGCTGCTTTTATTGACTCAAACATTTAAAGGACTAGACGAGCACACCGAAAGCGCCTAAGCTTTCGGTGTGGATGCCCTCCATACCCCCTTTTTTATTTCAGAACTCAACGTTACCAACCAACCAAAATAGCGCCCATGGTCCGTTCCAGGGTGATTCAGAGAACACATGAACCTCACAGAACTTAAGAAAAAATCAATGCCGCAGCTCCTTGAGATTGCGGAAAGCATGAACCTTGAAAACCTCGCACGATCTCGCAAACAAGATGTGATTTTCTCCATCTTGAAAGCCCATGCGAAAAGTGGTGAAGACATCTATGGCGATGGCGTCTTAGAAATTTTGTCGGATGGCTTTGGATTTTTGCGGTCTGCTGACTCGAGCTATCTCGCGGGTCCAGACGACATCTACGTCTCACCGAGCCAAATACGACGATTCAACCTTCGTAAAGGTGATTCAATTGCTGGAAAAATTCGCCCTCCAAAAGATAGCGAACGCTACTTTGCGCTGTTGAAGGTTGATGAAATCAATTTTGATAAGCCAGAAAACGCCAAGAACAAAATTTTATTCGAAAACCTCACACCCTTGTTCCCCGAAGAACGAATTAAAATGGAGCAAGGCAATGGTTCAACTGAAGATTTAACTGCCCGAATTATTGATCTGGTCTGTCCGATCGGTAAAGGCCAACGCGCACTGATCGTTTCACCGCCGAAAGCGGGTAAAACGTTGATGCTTCAGAATATCGCCAACAGCATCACCAGAAATAACCCCGAATGCTATCTGATCGTCTTGTTGATCGATGAACGGCCCGAAGAAGTCACCGAAATGCAACGAACCGTTCGCGGTGAAGTCATTGCATCAACATTTGACGAGCCTCCAGCGCGGCACGTGCAAGTCGCCGAAATGGTCATCGAAAAAGCCAAGCGACTCACAGAGCACAAGCGCGATGTGGTGATCTTGCTGGACTCAATCACCCGTCTCGCTCGGGCATACAACACCGTTCAACCATCATCAGGCAAGGTTCTGACAGGTGGTGTGGATGCGCATGCCTTAGAACGACCAAAACGATTCTTTGGTGCCGCTCGAAACATTGAAGAGGGCGGTAGTCTCTCGATTATTGCGACAGCACTGGTCGATACCGGTTCGAAGATGGATGAAGTGATTTTCGAAGAGTTCAAAGGAACAGGTAACTCTGAACTGAACTTGGAAAGACGTGCCGCAGAGAAGCGGATCTTCCCAGCGATTAACATTCGTAAATCCGGAACACGTCGCGAAGACCTACTCACAACAGAAGAAGAACTGCAGCGGATGTGGATTTTGCGGAAACTGCTGGATTCAATGGAAGATCTCCAAGCGATCGAGTTCTTGGTTGATCGCATTAAGACAACCAAAACCAACGATGAATTCTTCCAGTCGATGAAAAAGCGCTAAGCGAGGTCTTGGAGTAAGCGGTGTCTTAAATCTTCAAGTGCCGCTGTTCGACCCGTCTCGGACTCAACACGGAGCAGCAAAACCAGAGGATTGGATGGATCCAGTTGGTTCGCTCGATCAATGTGATGTCTTGCTTCCGCCTCAAGCCCAGAAGCCAGTGCGAGTCTCGCTTGAACGACCTCTAAAGCAACCGACTCTGCTTGTGCTTTCGCCAGCGAATTTAAGCTGGCCAACCGCGACAATGGGTCGTCATCGCCAACCGTTTCGAGGCCCAGGGCCCAATCTTCCCGCCACTGCTTTTTCAGTGATTTCAACAACGGCTTAAATTCTGTCGGCATTGAATCGTGCTCAATCGCTTTCGGAATACTCGCCATCAAACGTTCGGCAGATTCCAAATAACGCTCGGACTCATCCAACTGCTCCAGTCGACGCGCCGCCTCAGAGGCCAACAGCCAATGTAATGCAGGTAGGGACTCCGAACTGGCATCTTTTTTTAAGACCGACAGTGCACGCGCGGGCTCATCACGACGCAACCACAGTGCGCCTTCGACTAATCTAGAATCTGCTTTTCGGTGACGCATCCGGCCCCAGGCTCTCAATAGATTGAGGGGGAGCCGTCCAAGCGCACCGCCTAAACCAAACAGCACCCAAAGCGCGACCGTGATTGCGAGAAAACAAATGACAAAGGCCCAGAGTGACATCTCAATGGTGTACCCGCCGTAGGCGAACAGTACATAGCCCGGGTCCGCTTTAACCCGATCGCCGAGATACAGGCCGAGTGCCAGCAGTGCTCCGAGAATCCCAAGCCAAATGGATAATCGAACGAAGCGACTCACTGCTTCACCTCAGTGGCGGAAATACGCTCTTGGGTCAGCGCATCGCGATACGCTTTGAGTGCACGAAGACCTTGAGCGGCATCAGGGATTTCTCGAACGATAGGCGTTCCCTCAAGCGCACTCAGCACCGACATCACTTTGAGACCAGCACCTGCTGTCACGTCGAAAAAGTGCGCACACAGACGCTTTGCCTGAGCCAGGCCCGCATCAAATAATGCTTGGTCTTCTCGAATCAAGGCGACCTTAATCTGCTCGAGGCTCAAACGCAGAACTTCGCGTGCTCGGCCTGCATCCGATGCAGAAACTAAGGGTGTAATGGGCGCATTCACCTCACGAATCCGGATAAATTCTGATAAATCACCCAGCCACTTTTGCACATCAACTGCCTGATCCGTTGGCGTGTCGGCCATCAATCGACGAACCGGCAACTGTAGCTCGTCCAATACAGGATCGAGAGCCAGAAGGTCCGCTTGGATACCAAGCACGTCAATGGTCGGGATTGAAGATAGCGTATTTAAATCTTGCGCAAGCAACTCTCTGACGGACAGCAGCCGACCATCTTGTAACTGACCAAAAAGCGCTTGTGCGGTGCGCATCAAGTTGACCGCAGTTTCTGGATTGCGCTCAATCAACAACCGTTGATCAGCCAGTTTTAATAAATACTCGGCTTCCGCGAGGACATAACTACTACGGGTATCAACTTGTGCTTTTGCCAGTTGCTCAGCAACCATTTCCACCCGATCAATCACTGACTGATTACGCGCATCCGCACGGCTCACTTCAGTCTCAAGCCGCTGAATGTGTGATTCCAGCGCGCGGGTCTCAGTTTGCAGCTTTTTCAGCTCACTTAACTGAGTTCCCAGTGTCTGTACGATGGAATCCATCGATTGCACCGAGCCTCGGATCGTTTGAACTTCCGTCCAACCCAGCCAACCGCCGACACCAACGGCTGCAGTCGCGACAATACTCAGTGTCAAAGAAAGCAACGCACCCGACCGATTGGTTTGAGCAGGTCTCACTGGGTCTGAGGACTCAGCGACGACTTCCATCTCCTCGGGCGCGACGACTGCCTCATCGGCTGACTCGGGCTGTGTTTCTTCAGGCTTTGACACTCGGCTCTCCTTGCATCGCCAGTTCGACCGCATCAGATGTCGGTGCGTTGATTTGATAATACCGGCTTCCCGAGGGTAATTGTTCTTTCGCATCGGAACTTGTCACAAAATGTAGTGTGGGCGTGATGTCCACGCGTTGTGACACGGCGGTATCCACAAATGCTTTTAACAACGCCGCAGAGCCATGCACGATCGCTGTAATTTCCGACACATCCAAATCCGATGGCTGCAGACAACTCTCAAGGGCAAAGAGTTCCAGATGCACAACCGGATCGTCCACGAGCTGATTCAAACCATCAAATTGACGGCCAGATCCTTGTCCGCTTGCGACGACGATGCGACTCTGAGCGTGGACTTCTCGCTGCATTTGCTCAATCAGCGATGATGATCCGGGTTCACTGCCTTCGCGAACGGATCGAATTTCTGAGTTGAGGATTTGCGCAGTGCCTGGACCCACCGCCCAAAAAGTCTGAGAGTCAGGCCATTGCGTCCATCGCCCAAGGATCGCGTCGATCAGTAAATGCGCGGTTTCAGGCGATGTCACGACAACATCAGAAAATCGATCAAAATCGACGATCGCAGGATGCAATGACACATCTAACGGACAAGCCTGCAAACACGAGATAGCAATCGGCTCGAAACCTGCCGCATCAAAGGCCACACTGGTCCGAGGAAACGCAGAAGGCAGTCGGTTTAACCAGATTTTCAAGCCTACAAACCCGCTTGAGCGAGAAGCTCTTTTGCGCCCTGCGCGATCAACTCCTCGGCGACTCGAATACCGAGCGCCTCTGCCTCATCGTATTCACCCACATCGTCAGCTTTCAATAGCGTCCCGCAATCAGCGGATCCAACCAAGGCACGAAGCCATAAGCGACCCTCACGCTCGATCGCGTAAGCAGCGATCGGAACCTGACAGCCCCCGTTTAAATGGCGATTCAAAGCACGTTCCGCCCGGCCCGCAATTTCACTGGCCTCATCTTGTAATGTCATCACAATTGCCCGGGTTTCTGAATCGTCTTGGCGGATCTCAATCCCCAAAATCCCTTGTCCACATGCTGGCAAGACATCCTCAGAAGCAGTCTCAAATGCGATCCGGTCACCAAGCTTGAGTCGCTTGAGTCCAGCAGACGCCAGAACTAATCCATCAAATTCACCAGCATCCAGTTTTTTCAATCGAGTTCCAAGATTTCCTCGAACGGGTGATAACTTCAAATCAGGCCGCAATGCTCGAATTTGCGCAATCCGTCGCAAACTGGACGTTCCCAAATGCGCGCCGTCGGGAATATCCGAAAACCCCGTCCATGCCGTTGTCCCGGCACGATGGACCACCGCATCCGCTGGAGTTTCTCTCGCAGTCAGGCAACACAACTCAAGCCCGTCCGGTAATTCCATCGGAACATCTTTCAGTGAATGCACCGCCAGATCAGCACGCCCATCATAAAGCGCGGTCTCGAGTTCCTTGACGAAAACGCCTTTTCCACCGATTTTCGTTAACGACACATCCAGGCGTTCATCGCCTTGAGTGGTCATTTCCAAAAGCTCAATGGTGATCTCTGGGAATGCCGCTTGAAGACGATCACGCACGTGATATGCCTGCCACAGTGCCAGTGGGCTTTTACGCGTTGCGATAGTTAATGTTTTTTGCATGTGTGGTCCTTTGTTACACAAAGTATACTGGATGCTTACAGAAGGAGTCTCTATGAGTCAGGAAACCCCCAAAGCGCTATGGGGCGGTCGCTTCTCGGAATCCACCGACGCGTTCGTCCAAGCATTCACGGCATCTGTTGGATTCGATCAGCGGATGGCGCGCGAAGACATTGAAGGATCAATCGCACATGCTTCGATGCTCGCGGAGCAGGGAATCCTAACAAGCGACGACTGCCAAACCATTATTGAAGGTCTGCGTCAAATCGAGTCTGAAATACAAGCAGGCAATTTCTCATGGTCAATTGCACGTGAAGATGTGCACATGAATATTGAATCCCGTCTGATCGATTTGGTTGGTGACACGGGCAAAAAACTTCACACCGGACGGTCAAGAAATGATCAAGTCGCGACGGATATTCGATTGTGGCTTCGAGGCACGATTGATCACGCAATCACTGAGCTCTCACGCCTACAAAGCGGCCTGATTGACCTTGCTGAGCGCGAAGCTGATTCAATTATGCCAGGCTTCACACATCTTCAGGCAGCCCAACCTGTCACCTTTGGGCATCATATGCTGGCGTGGAATGAAATGCTTGAGCGTGATGCAGGCCGATTGCTAGATTGTCGTCAACGGATGAATCAATGCCCCTTGGGAGCAGCTGCGTTGGCGGGTACTAGCTATCCCATCAATCGTGAGCGGACAGCCGAACTCCTTGGCTTTGATCGACCGACAGAAAATAGTCTCGATTCAGTCTCTGACCGTGACTTTGGAATCGAATTTTTAAGTGCTGCCAGCTTGGTGATGATGCATTTATCTCGTTTTTCTGAGGAACTCATCAACTGGAATTCGACCGCTTGGCAATTCGTCGATCTACCTGACAAATTCTGCACCGGCAGCTCGATCATGCCTCAAAAGAAAAATCCCGATGTCCCCGAACTTGTTCGTGGAAAATCTGGACGGATGTTTGGACATCTGGTGAGTCTCCTGACGCTGATGAAAGGCCAGCCACTCGCTTACAACAAAGATAATCAAGAAGACAAAGAGCCGCTCTATGATGCCGCAGATACCTTATTGGGATCATTGCGGGCCTTTGCGGATATGATGCCTTCACTGGTGGTCAATCGGGACATCCTGAGAGAATCTGCCATCCGCGGCTTCTCAACCGCGACCGACCTCGCAGACTATTTGGTTCGACGAGGTCTTCCATTTCGTGACGCTCATGAGGTCGTTGGTCAGGCAGTAGCACTGGGTGTCCAAACCCAGAGAGACTTATCTGAAATGGATCTCGCTGAGCTTCAGAGCTTCAGTGACTTAATCGGCGATGACGTCTTTGAAGTCTTAACAGTTGAAGGATCTGTCAATGCGCGAGATCACATCGGTGGTACAGCGCCGAATCAGGTTCGGGCGGCAGCGGCGCGCGCACGAGCTCGACTGGAATCGCGTTAGTCGGGAGCGATTGCCGCTAAGATGGCTTGGGTTTGAAGTGCTGTCGACCCACGATGTGCCTCGACCCAAGCCTCAGCCGCCGAGCCCATTAGCTCGGCATTCTCCATTGCCTTAGCCAGGACTTCCGATAGGTTCTCCTCATCGGCTCGATACAACCCACCCGCTGTCTCTAGCCCATCGGTAATCGCCTGAAAATTATACATTGATGGTCCAGCAACTAGAGGCTTTTTCAGTCGTGCCGGCTCGATTGGATTCTGGCCACCTTTGCCAGAAAAGCTTCCGCCAATGACAATCACATCCGACTGCGAGATATAGGCACCCATGTGACCGAAAGTATCACCGATGAGGAGTTGCGTCCCTGGATCAAGCTTCAGTGACATCTGACAAGCGTTCAATCCAGCCGCTGTTGCCGCATCGCGAATATCGGCTCCTCGCACTGGATGCCTGGGGACAATCAATAATGCCATGTGTGGCTCTTGACGAGCCCAACGCATGAATAACGCATCATCCTCAGGGTGACTGCTCATTAAACAGACGAGGGGGCGTTTGTTTTTCCAAGTCATCACCTGATGCGACTGCTCTTCTGGAATTGGCGGTACTGGTTGATCCAACTTGATCGATCCAACCTCAGAAATCGCATGTGCAGGTACGCCCAACAGCTGCGCATGGCGCGCGTCCCCAGGGAATTGCATCAACGCGCGCGATACCTTCGACCACATCGGCCTGGTCAACCCGCCGAAACGCAGATATCCGCGAACAGATCGATCACTTAAGCGCCCATTAGCGAGGATGACAGGAACCCCAGACTCATGACAGGCAGCCACTAAATTTGGCCACAATTCGGTTTCAATCACGATCAGCGCTTTCGGTGTTAAACGCCTTAACCATTGACTCCAGATCCACGGAAAATCCCAAGGAAACACATGACTTTCAAATTCACTATCAGACAACACATTCAAGCCTGAAGGCGTCGTTGCCGTGATCAAAATCTTCAGTGATGGATCCTGCGTCATCAACATTCTGGCCAACGCCAAGCCGACTTTGCACTCCCCAAGACTACAGGCATGAATCCAGAGGGTATCCGATCGAACCATCGGGAGTTCTAACCCCAGTCGGTGGCGCACCATGGGGTCTGATTTTTCACGACGATATTTCCTCACCACGTGCCCGATCAGCAGTGGCAAGCAAAGTATCAAGATCACTGAATACAGATGTCGTCCCATAATTGAAGATGCTAGCATGCCTTCATGAAAATCATCGTCGGCGGCGGGATTTCAGGGCTCTGGTTAGCAGCTGAACTGAAAGCTCGCAACATTCCATGTTGTGTCATTGAAAAAAGTGCGCTCGGCCAAGGTCAGACTCTGGCAAGCCAGGGCATGATTCATGGTGGGACTAAGTATGCACTCGACGGGCTCTTAACCAAAGCGGCCAGCGAAATCGGTGCGATGCCCAGCCGGTGGAAACAGGCGCTGAGTGGTCAGGGGACAGTCGATTTACGACAGGTGCAGCTGGAACGCAGCGATCAATTGTTGTGGTCGGTGGAATCCATCACCGCCAATCTTTTAGGCTTTTTCGCAAGCAAAGCCATGCGATCGCGCATGGAGCGGATCGATCCAACCGAAGAAGCCGCGTTTGATCACCCGAATTTTCACGGTCATCTCTATCGACTCACTGAACCTGTTCTGAAACTCGATACATTAATTCACGCATTCTCAGACCTGCTCGACGGTCAATTATTCACGGCAGAAGTGACCGAGTTAATCGTTGAAAATCAGATGATCACAGGTGTCGAAACAACCGCCGGTTCTTTAAAAGGCGACGTGATTCTGACTGCGGGCGAGGGAACCGAAGCTCTGGTTTCCGCACTCGCTATTAACCCACCAAGGATGCAACGCCGTCCGCTAGCAATGGCTGTTTGTCAGCTGAAAGAACCTATTCCACCGGTATTCGGACATCAACTCGGAACCGGGAGTAAACCAAAGCTCACTGTCTCAACACACCGTGTTGGTGAATCTCAGTTTTTATATTTGGGTGGGCAACTGGCTGAAGATGGCGTTGAGCAAGATGATCTCACCCTGTGTCATCGAGCCGAACGTGCGGTACAAGAAGCCCTCGGCTGGCTTAAACCGCAAATCCAATCCACTCAAGTGTTTCGAATCAATCGGGCAGAGCCCAGTACTCGCGAAGGTCATCGACCGGATACAGCGTTTGTCTCCAAGGCCCATCGCCTCATCATTGCTTGGCCAACAAAGCTTGCGCTAGCCCCAGCCCTCGCAGATCAGGTCATTCCATTGCTTGACGAGGAGCGTGCAACCGTGTCCCTTCCAGCGTGGCCGGGTGCTCACGTCGGAGGCTATCCATGGGTATGACCCGGCGTCCGCTTGGACAGACCGATTTGCTGTTGAGCCCTATCGGACTCGGTACGGTCAAAATTGGTCGAAATACCGACGTGAAATATCCTGAGGGATTTGAGCTTCCTTCAGACCAAGCGGTCGTTGATTTACTGAAATTGGCTGCTTCTCTCGGGATCAATTGTCTGGACACAGCACCAGCTTACGGCGAATCAGAGAAACGCTTAGGTGAACTCCTTCCACACATCAATGAGTCATTTCATCTGATCACGAAAGTTGGCGAATCCTATGCCAAAGACACCGGTAGCCATTATGACTTTTCAGAGAAAGCCATCATTCAGAGCATTGAGCGCAGTTTGAAACGTCTCAACCGTGATCACCTTGATGTCGTTCTATTGCATTCAGACGGACATGATGTCGAGCATTTACAAGCAGGCGCTTTCAATCCACTCATTCAGGCGCGGGACGAGGGACTCATCACCGCTATTGGGTTATCCGGCAAAACCATCGAAGGGGGACGTCTCGCACTCGAGCAGGGTGCCGACTGCCTGATGATTACGCTCAATCCACAGCAACAGGACGAGCGTCCCTTGATTGCTGATGCTGAGCAATTCGGTGCGGGACTCCTGATTAAAAAAGCGCTGGGAAGCGGTCATTTCATCACATCGATGAGCGAAATTTTTCATGCTCTATTCGTCCACTCACAGATCACATCCGCTATCATTGGCACCATTAATCCTGTGCACCTGCAAGATAATTGCCGTGCACTCCCAGCAGAGATTCAAACATGAGCTTAGACGCGATCAAGGCCACTTTTCAGGCAAGCATCGACACCAAAACCCTCTTAGTCAACGACATCGAGCGACTTGAAGCCTTGCTCGAAGTTGCTGGTGTGGCATCCTCGACTCTGAAAGCGGGTCATAAAATGATGTTGTGCGGCAACGGTGGTTCGGCTGCAGACAGCCAACATATTGCAGCAGAGCTTATTGGTCGGTTTGAAAAAGAGCGTCAGTCCATGGCAGCCATTGCACTGACTACTGACACATCTGCGCTGACCGCCATTGGCAATGACTATGGCTACGATCAAGTCTTTTCACGACAGGTCGAAGGGCTTGGACAATCTGGCGATTTATTGATTGGTATCTCAACCAGTGGAAACTCAAAAAATGTCGTCAAAGCCATGCAAGTGGCTAAGAGCAAAGGCATTCGAACGGTGGCTCTGGTTGGTGATAAACCAGAGGGCGCCATGCAAGCGATCGCCGATTATGTGTTGGCCGCACCCTCAACCAACACTGCGCGTATTCAGGAATGCCATATCCTGATGATGCACACGCTTTGTCAGTTGGTTGAATCCGACTCTGTTTGACGAATTTTCGCGATTAAGTGGCTGGTCGACAGATTCGCCACTTCACCCAAGACTTTGACTTCACCACCATAGGCGAGCACCCGCTCAAAGCCCACCACTTCTTCAATCGATTGATAATCACCACCCTTCACCAACACATCTGGCCGGATGGCATCAATCAAGGGAATCGGGGTGTCATCCTCAAAAGCGATCACCGCATCAACAGCGCCAAGCCCGAACAGGACCTGAAGGCGTCGCTCAACCGAGTTAACGGGGCGCTCCGGACCCTTGAGGCGCGCGACCGACGCATCCGAATTCACCGCAACAATCAAACGATCACCCATGGAAGCCGCTTCTTTCAGGTAGGCCACGTGCCCAGCGTGTAAAATATCGAAGCAACCGTTGGTCATCACCACTTTTTCACCCTGTGCCCGACAGTGTTCCGCCCAGAGGACTGCTTCATCCACCGACTGAAACAGACCATGATCGACCGATAACGCTCGTTCGAGCTCGCGGCTACTCACGGTCGCTGTTCCCAATTTCGACACCACAATACCAGCGGCACGATTTGCCAGTTCCGCAGCTTGAGCCAGACTCATCCCAGAGCCAAGGCCTGCAGCCATCGTCGCGATCACAGTGTCACCAGCGCCTGTAACGTCAGCAACTTCTCTCGCAGTTGCGGCAAAATGATGAACCGAGCCATCACGATGTAGAAGTGTCATTCCTTGCTCTGAACGGGTGACCAACAGGGACTCCAAGTCCAATGTGGTCATGAGGGCGCGTCCTTTCTCGATCAGCTCCTGGTCATTTGACCAAGCACCACAAACCGCCTCAAACTCAGCACGATTCGGTGTCAGCAGTGTCGCTCCTCGGTATTTTTCAAAATCCGTTCCTTTCGGATCAACCACGACTGGGATCCCGACTGCCTTTGCTTTTCGAATCAGCGACTGCGGCTCCAGACTTCCTTTCGCATAATCACTGAGGACTAAGGCGTTGACACCTGTCATCAAGACGGTCTCTGCAAGGGATGCAGCATCGGTGGCAGCAAAAGGAGCTTCAAAGTCGAGCCGGATCATCTGATGCGACTGAGCCAAAACACGTAATTTCGTAATTGTCCGATGTTCAACCCGCATCAAGACCGGATCGACGTTATGGTTTTTTAAGGTTTGCTCCAAAAGATCCGCATCAGCATCCGATCCCACTAAGCCTGCGCAGCTCACCTGTGCACCCAGCGATGACAGATTCAATGCCACGTTAGCCGCACCACCTGGCCTCGCTTCATCATGGGTGACACGAACAACTGGAACTGGAGCCTCTGGAGAGATGCGACCTGCATCACCGTGCCAATAACGGTCCAACATGACATCGCCAACCACTAAAACCCGCGACGCGGAGAACATATGTGACACAGAAGATCTCTCTTAAGATTCGAAGCTTGTTATAGTACCGAGCTTCATCACTGAACCCAACCGGATTACACATGGGCTTATCTTTCGTTCCGCTGGGACTTGGCTTGATTCGATTGCTGGCACTGATGCCTCCGGCACTTGGTATGGCAACCGGGCGACTGATTGGCCGTCTTTTATTTTACGCCGCAGCCAACAGACGGCTGGTGTGCGAGCGTAATATCAGTGTGTGCTTTCCACAGTTAAACCCAAAGGCCCAGCGTCAACTGGTGAAAGAGTGTTTTGAGGAACATGGGATTGGCTTAACTGAAACGGCCTGGTCTTGGCACAGGCCTGTCGATTTTGTTCATGACAAACTGGTGGTCTCAGGAGACGAGCATCTGTCCAATGCGATGCAAACGGGCCGAGGTGTGCTCTTGCTCTGCCCGCACTACAGCATGCTCGATTTGGTTGCGCCCTTGATGCATGCCATTGCTGGGCGTTTTGTCATCAGTTACCGTCCCAATGACAACCCCCAATTTGATCAGGCGGTGTGTCGCGGTCGCAAACGCTATGCTGAATTAGTTGATGTCCGCGCGTTACGCGAGATTGTGAAACATCTCAAACAAGGTCAGATGGTGTGGTTTGGACCTGATCAAGATATGGGTCCAAAAGGGTCGGTCTTCGCGCCTTTCTTTGGTCGTCCTGCATGCACGGTGACAACACCTGCTCGACTTGCTCGCATGTCAGGTGCCGTGAGTCTCTTTCTTGATTTACACCGGGATGATCAGGGCACGTATCAGGTGCGACTACAACCCATGCCAGAGAATTATCCCGCAGAAGACGAAGTGGACAATGCGACACATCTGAATCAGTGCATCGAAGACGCACTCAACAACCATCCGGCTCAATACATGTGGATGCACAAACGATTCAAGACCAACCCAGATCTTACTCGGCAGACGCTTTATCAAGCTGACTGACCCACATCATCACCTCGTTGGCGGCGATATCATCCATCTGACCTGTCGAACTTTTCAAAATATGTGATTGCGCGCCCACAGGACCCACTAATCCAGGTTTTGTTGGACCATACAAAGCAAGCAATGGAATACCAAGCGCATCGGCAATATGCGCAAGGCCCGTATCAACCGAGACAACAGCTCGAGCCCCTGAGATTGCAGCCGCGACATCACTCAAGGACTGCTGATTCAAAATCCGAACAGGCAGACCCTCTGTTAATCGGCGAACAGCTTCAAATTCCGAATCGCTGCCCACCGGTAGAACGACTTCTGAAAACTGAGGCAACGCATCCTCAATCACAAGCCTCCATGCCTGATCTGACCAACATTTCCGCTGACGACTGGCTTGCGTCATCAGCACCAGTCGATCCGCCAAATCAAATGGACGCCCTAAATCAATCGAAGCATCGGGGTCTGTATCTGGAACAGCATAGCCGAGTGCGTGAGCAAATAACTCTCGAGTTCTCGAAATCGCGTGCTTCGATCGATCAACACGATGCCTGACGTCATAAACGCTTGCTGCCCAACCTTCTTTGGCCGATCGCCGATCGAACCCATGCTTCGGTCCATTGGTGAATCGAGTAATCAGATACGCACTTTTTAACAATCCCTGAGCATCAATCACCGCATCGTAATGCTCTGCACCCAGGACTTGTTTGTAAGCAGCAAGATCGTTCGAGAACAACAGTCGATGCAGTCGACCTTTCCAGCGTCGCAACGGGATCGCAAGCACATCACCCACTGACGGATGCCAATGTGGAATTTCAGCAAAAGCAGGCTCGCAAACCCAATCAAACCGAATGTCGCCCAACGCTGTGTAAGCATCCGTCAATGCAGGCAAAGTATGAACCAAATCACCCATGGAGGATGTTTTGACCACCAAAACGCGCATTAGACGAGCCGATTCATTTGGCTTACAAGTGCCTGGAACACCTCATCAACAGACAGTTCTGACAGGCATGCTTGATGCTTTAACGGACATTCCCGTTCAAAACAGGGATGGCAGGGGACAGGATGGGTGAGCGTCACTGCCGATTCACTGAGTGGCGGCGTATGCACAGGGGATGAGGGCCCGTAAAGCGCGACCAACGGTCGGCCGGTAGCGGCAGCAACATGCATCAGACCCGAATCATGCGTCACGACTGCTTGAGTCAGGCCGATTAAATCAACAACCTCAGGAATTGAGGTTTGACCAGTCAAGTTAACAAACTCAGATCGTTTTGACTCAGGCACCTGATCCATGATCAACGCAGCATCTTCGGCGTCGTTCGGAGAGCCAAGCAACAACACTTGGTATCCCTCATCAACCAAACGTTTTGCTAAATCAGCGAAGCGATCCAACGGCCATTGCTTGGCCGGACCAAACTCAGCACCAGGGCATAGGCCAACCAACCGAGTGGTCTCTAACCCATGAGTTTTGATCAGTGCCGCCTGCGAGGCCTCATCGACCGCTAGCTGAGGGAGTGGAGGGGCCTCAGGTAATTGATTGGCTGATAACGCAAGATTCGCTGGAAATCCAAGCGCCATATATCGATCGATCATCCGAGGAAATCGGGTTTCGTGGAGAATGCGAAGATCGGTCAATAATTTGTACCGATACTCGCCACGCCAGCCAATACGTCTTGGAATACCCGCCATTGCCGGAATCAATGCGGATTTCAGTGAGTTAGGTAAAACAAAGGCGCGATGGTAATTGGAATAGCGCAGTGTTCTCGCAAATGCCCAACGTTTTTTCAGCTGAAGTTCGCCATGATCAAAGGGCAGTTCAATCGCCTGATCAACTTCAGGCATCCGCCGCGCAACATCCAAACTCCACCGAGGAGCGAGCATATGAATCGGATCTTCTGGCCGTTTGGATTTTAAAAACGCAACCAACGATTGCGCCATAATCATATCGCCGACCCAGTTCGGGCCAACCACTAAGGTTGGCATCGATCAGTCCTTAACGAGTGTGACCCACTCGCTGAATTTTTCATGACGGCCGTGCACGACATCGAAATAATCTGCTTGCAGCATTTCGGTAATGGGTCCACGAGTTCCCGTGCCGATTGGGCGAGAATCAAGTTCTCGAATCGGTGTCACTTCAGCGGCAGTTCCGGTAAAGAATGCTTCATCGGCGATCAACACTTCATCGCGCGTGATTCGCTTTTCAATCACAGTCAAACCATGTTCGTTGGCGAGCGTGAAAATCGTCTTGCGGGTAATCCCGTCAAGACAATTGGTTAATTCAGGGGTGTAGATCACGCCATCTCGAACAATAAAGAAATTCTCACCAGACCCTTCAGAAACATAGCCCTCAGGATCCAACAACAAGGCTTCATCAGCTCCGCCTGTCAGCGCCTCTTGCAACGCAAGCATGGAATTCATGTAGTTCCCATTGGCTTTGGCTTTCGTCATGGTGATGTTGACATGATGACGGGTATAGCTTGAGGTCCGCACCTTAATACCGCGCTTCATATTTTCTTCACCCATGTAGGAGCCCCAAGCCCAGGCTGCAACAATCACATGCGCTTTTAATGCATCCGCACGAAGTCCCATGCCTTCGGAACCGTAAAAGACCATGGGTCGCAAATAGGCATGGTCTAAATCGTTCGACGCCACCGCTGCTTTTTGCGCCGCATTGATCTCTTCCATCGAAAATGGAATCTGCATTCCAAGGATTTTCGCCGAATCGAACAAACGACGTGTGTGATCTTGCAACCGAAAAATTCCGGCGCCGTTGGCCGTGTGATAAGCCCTCACTCCCTCAAAACACCCAAGACCGTAGTGCAAGGTGTGGGTGAGGACGTGGACCTGACAATCCCGCCAAGGCTTGAGTTCTCCATCAAACCAAATCAAACCATCTCGATCAGCAAAGTTCGGCTGCATGTTTTCTTTCCAATCAATTCACAAAGACATCCACTGCGTCCAAAGCGACTGCACCAACATTCGATCATTCTCAATCGCACTCGTTTCAACCCGACCAACTCGGCCAGACAAAATGGCGTCATGATTCAATGCCCGATAATGGACATACGCTTTTTTTAACGCATCTGCATCCGCAGTTGAAATACATCCGGACTCGGAGAGTCCGTCGAGCTGGCGGATATTATCCGTATACATCGCTAGCTCAGGATGTGATTCTGCATGTGCTAGAACCTGATATTGCACCATAAATTCGATATCAACGATACCTCCTCGATCGTGCTTTAAATCAAAACCAACATCACTCGGTCCACTACCCAGATGCGAACGCATTTTTTCTCGCATCTCCACGACGTCTTTGAGCAGAACTTGTGGCTCTCGCGACTGTTGCAAAATGTCCGACCGGAGCGCCTTTAACATCGCGCTTAACTGCCGATCACCGGCGACCGGTCGGGCTCTGACAAACGCCTGAAGCTCCCAGGTCCACGCGGACTCGTCCAAATACTTCTTCAGCGCATCAAGTCCGATTACCATCAATCCCGAGCGCCCAGACGGCCTCAAACGAGTGTCGATGTCATACAAACGACCAAAACGAGTGTTGGTCTCGATCAGCGCAATCACGCGTCGAACAACGCGATTGACAAATACGCCGCCTTCAATCGGAGTCTCACCATCAGTCAGGTGATCAGCATCAATACCATGCACGAATACCAAATCGAGATCTGAGCCATAACTCATTTCCAACCCACCCAGTTTGCCATAACCGAGAACCGCAAGGCCGAGCGCATCTTGCTGATCAGATTCAGTGCACACAGGATGCCCATACTTGTGAGCCACTTCGCGGTAGGCATAGTGGAGCACTTCCGTCACCACCGCCTCAGCAATCCACGTGAGCTGATCAGACACTTGCATGAGTGGAATTTCGCCACGAACTTCAAACACGGCGACCCGAAACGCGAGACCTCTTGCAAACTGCACAAGCACTTCCGTCAGTCGTTCAGCATCATCAGGGTCAACGCGTTGTAGCCGCATACTCAATTCTTGCCCAATCGCTTCGCGCGATAACACCGCCTCACTGGGGTCTAGCGTTAGCAGCTCATCGAGTAACGCGGGCATTTCAATCAAGCGTTCTGTGACCCAAGAGGATCGATTCAAAATATCCAGCATCCGCTGGCGAGTTGCTGGATTCTCTGACAACAAGGACAGGTAAACACTTCGACGCGTACAAGTGCCGATGAACCGTAACATCCGCTCAGTGACTTCAATCGGATACTCCGTGAGTTCAGGACCCAATTGATCCAGAAGCGTGACGAGACGCGCACGCGCAATTGGCTCAAGGCGCTCACAAGTCGGATTCTCACGAAGGGCATCTAAACGCTCCCGGACCGCTTCAGAGACCTGAGTCTGTTGTGGCTCGACCGGTTGCTCAACACGCATGAACGAGACAAAGGCTTCATGCACCCGATCAGTAACCTGCCGCCGAACTGTCTCAAATTGATCGGCACTTTCAAAACCTAAGACGGCAGCCAGTGGTCCACAGTCTGCAGGTAGTTCTTGGGTTTGCTGGTCATTTTCCGCCTGAATGACATGCTCCACATGCCGCAACCACAAGTAATCTTCGCGGAGCTGTCGACCATCGTCCGCTGTGAGAATGGATTCATCCACCAACGCAGATAACGCCTCTAAAAAGCCTGTCACTTGCAGAGTTGGAATCTGTCCGCCTCGAAGCAATTGCATTGACTGGACGATAAATTCAATCTCTCGAATCCCACCCCGGCCGACTTTGACATTTTGATCACGCCCATTTCGACGGACTTCCGTTTCGATTTTCGATTTCAAATCTCGAATCGACTCGAACACACCGAAATCCAAATATTTGCGGTACATGAAGGGTTTCAGCGAATCAAGGAGATTGGTGCCAAGATCTCGATCACCAGCGACTGGCCGCGCTTTTAACAGAGCAAATCGTTCCCATTCCCGGCCGTGCACCTCATAGTAGTCTTCACAGGCAACGACAGGGATTGCCAGCTGACCAGCTGATCCCCAAGGTCGTAATCGCTGATCCACTCGTGCCACGAAGCCATCGACAGTGAGCGCATCCAGTGACTTGGCCAATTGCTGCGTCAGTCGTGTGAAATAATCTCCGTGATCTCGAACACGCGGGCCTGACGTTTCACCATCCTCAGCAAAGACGCAAAAAATATCGATGTCAGAGGACAGGTTCAGCTCTCGACCACCGAGCTTACCCATTCCCAAAATGGTCAGTGCAGGATTTGAGGGCGCGCCAAAAGCGCTGTCCAAGATGACTCGATGGTGGGCAAGGCTGGCGTCAAGTGCACTCTCGGCCATTTGTGTGGTCACCCGAACCGTGTCTTCGAATGTATCAAGGCCGGACAGCAATCGATAGATTAATCCCGCTTGGGTTTGATTTCGCAAGATTCGCGCATGACGATCAAATTCTGGCGTGCTCAGTGGTACGTTTTTCTGCCAATCTTGACGAATGGCCGACTCTGTGGGAGCAGTGGAGCCAGCCTCCTTGAGCCAGATCTGCTCTGGATCAAATTTCTCCGTCCAACGTTTTAAAAACTGCGAATACTCAGTGGGGTGCATCCATCGACTCCAGTGATTGTCTGATCATCCAACGAGCCAGGCCTAACGGTAGCCCACCATCCTGTAGAGAGGCACGAAATGTCGAGATTGCCTCGTCATCGGCAATGGCATCTAACGCTCGAACTGCTTGATCTGGCGAAGGTCCAGACAGAGGATCCAGTGCACGACTTAACCAATGTAACCAGTCTGTCTCAGAAACAGGAGGGGGATCCTGCATCGGATCTGCTGCTCGGATCAATCGATCGCCTCGTTCAGCCTTTGAGATGACAGCCATGAACGACGGGAGGCGGTTGGCCAGTAAGCAGCTCAATTCAACGAGCGGTTCGATGTCACCTGCAATCAATTCAAGCTCAAGCTCGGATACTGGTGATGTCTTCTCAGCGACACAGACAGAACCCAAATCCAGTGAGATCATCACATCACAACCATCCAAGCGGACACGCCAGTCGGTCCGTTGAAATGCATTTTCAAACACAACATCGAGCGCGCCATCGTCGATCAACTCGATAACAGCAACGGGCAAATCGACGGTTTTCAGCAGCGCATAATCCAGCACCGGCTTATCGATCGGAAAATTCCATTCACTCCGTTGTGTCAATCCGCCCTCATCAGGCTCTCTGATTTTCACTGTCATTTCATGTTGATCATTGATCGAGCGGGTACGAATCGCGACTCCGGCTTTGTGGAGCTGACCTGACAGGTCGTAATAGCGGTTAACCAACAACCGAGTCGTTCCAGTGGGCTCCCGCCCCAAAAGGTCTCGGAGTGCAGAAGAGACCGAGATAGGATCGCAATCCCTGAGCCCTAATTTCAGCTCTCGCTCAATCGTGTCTGGAGTTGATTCCCGATTCATCGCACAATTCCCTGTCAGGAGAGGAGTTTCACCATTCAAACGCAACCACTGGTCGCCTGGCTTCGTGAGGCAGGACCATACATCGAGCAATTCAGGGACAAAACCTTTGTTGTTTTGCTGTCTGATTCCGACCCCACTGAATCTCACGTCAGTCGGTTGGTGGAAGACCTCGTCTTGCTCAATGCCTTAGGCGTTCATCTCGTTCTCATACAGAGTACACGCCATGCCATCGACTCGTATATTGCTGAGCAAGGTTTAGAAAGCGCTTACCACGGCCACCGTCGAATCACAGACGAGTCTCTCCTCAATCGGATCATTAGCCTCGTGAGTCAGCATCGGCTGACCTTTCGTGGGCTGTTTATGCGAGCAAAACACCGAAATCGAGCTCGCTCGTCTTTGATTTCAGGAAATTTTGTTTCTGCGAAACCCTTGGGAGTGCATGAGGGTATCAATCATAAGCTCACCGGATCAGTGCGGCGAATTGATGCGGAAGCGATCCATCGTCAGTTGCAAGCGGGTTCCATCGTGTATCTCGATCACTTAGCTCACTCACCGGCAGGGGAGTTGTATAACTTAGCCAGTGAAGAGGTCGCCGCTGAGACCGCGGTCGCGCTGCATGCCGATAAACTGATTCTCATGGGTGAAACACCGCATTGCATCGATGCGCAAGGCGATCGTATCTCAGAACTTGCCTTGGCGTTAATTGGAACCACCCGGGCACATCAAAATGACGAGATGAAACGTCGGCTTGATGCCGCAGAACGCGCAGTTCGAGGTGGCGTTGGCCGTTGCCATCTGCTCGGTGCAGGGATTGATGGCGCAATTCTGACTGAGCTGATGACTGCCGACGGAACAGGCACACTGATCGCTTCGCAACCGGCAGCCCCCGTTCGCCAAGCACGAGTTGATGATTTACCTGGACTGATCCATTTGCTCGCACCTTTAGAAGAAAAAGGTGCGTTGGTTCAACGATCTCGCGACAAGCTTGAAGCGGAAATCAACCACTTCTTCATCATAGAACAAGATGGACGGATTTTAGGATCGGCAGCGCTCTACCCGCTAGATCACACATCTGCAGAGCTCGCTGCCTTGGCCGTCGATCATGCAACCACCGAGCAGTCGATTGGCAGCAAATTGCTCAAACACATCGAACAGCAGGCGCGCGCCTCCTCAATCACCAACTTGTTTGTATTGACGACACAAGCCAGTGATTGGTTCAAAGAGCGCGGCTTTGTCATGTCTTCTGTTGAAGCCTTGCCAGAAAATCGGCAGGCTTTGTATAACTACCAGCGAAATTCGCTGATCCTTCAAAAAGAACTATAGGACCCACTATGACCGACAAACGTCGCCCTTATTCGTCCGTCATCGTCGATGGACTTGCACAAACCCCGTCTCGCGCAATGCTTCGCGCTGTGGGCTTTGGTGATGATGATTTTAAAAAGCCGCAGATCGGGATTGCGAGTACTTGGAGCATGGTGACTCCGTGCAACATGCACATCAACGAATTAGCGGATCACGCAGAAGCAGGCGCCAACGCTGCTGGTGCCAAAGCAGTGGTGTTTAACACCATTACTGTCAGTGACGGGATCAGCATGGGAACCCCTGGGATGCGTTATTCACTGGTCAGCCGTGAAGTCATTTGTGACTCGATCGAAACGGTCGTTGCAGGTCAGGGATTTGATGGAGTTGTTACCATTGGTGGCTGTGACAAGAACATGCCAGCCTGTGTCATGGCCATGCTGCGCTTAAACCGTCCATCCGTTTTCGTCTACGGTGGAACCATCAAACCAGGCGCAGAACGTCGAGACATTGTCTCTGTGTTTGAGGCAGTGGGTCAGCGTGCTGCCGGAACGATTGATGATGCGCAACTAATTGCTGTCGAAAAAACAGCGATTCCTGGACCTGGGTCCTGTGGCGGAATGTACACCGCCAATACCATGGCGAGTGCGATTGAAGCACTCGGCTTATCGTTACCGAATTCATCAGCGCAAGAAGCAGTTTCTAGCGACAAAAAAGAGGATTGTGAACGCGCAGGTGCTGCGGTCATGCGAATGATTGAAACAGATCTCAAACCCTCGGATATCGTGAGCAAAAAGTCTTTCGAAAATGCGATTACCGTGGTCATTGCACTAGGTGGTTCGACGAATGCCGTGCTTCATCTTCTTGCCATGGCGCAATGCGCAGGCATCGATATCACTCTTGATGACTTCACGACCATTGGTCAGCGGGTTCCAGTCCTTGCCGATGTGAAGCCATCAGGCAAATACCTCATGAGTGAACTCATCGAAATTGGCGGGATTCAACCACTGATGAAGATGCTCTTGGATCGCGGGCTTTTGCATGGGGATGTGATGACCTGTACGGGTCAAACCATGGCCGAAAATTTAGCCGACGTGCAGCCGTATCCAGAGTCGCAGGACATTGTTCATGCGTTTGAAAACCCGGTGAAAAAAGACAGTCATCTTCGGATTCTCTACGGCAACCTGGCACCTGAAGGTGCGGTCGCTAAGATCTCTGGAAAAGAGGGGTTATCTTTCACTGGAACAGCACGTTGTTTCAACTCAGAAGAAGAGGCGCTCAAAGCCATCCTGGATGGACAGATCGAAAAAGGAACGGTGATTGTGATTCGTTACGAAGGACCAAAAGGTGGCCCTGGAATGCGCGAGATGCTGTCACCAACGAGCGCCATTATGGGTGCCGGACTCGGAAAAGATGTCGCCCTGATCACTGATGGCCGTTTCTCGGGAGGATCACACGGCTTTGTGATCGGTCACGTGACACCTGAAGCAGCGGTCGGTGGTCCAATTGGACTCCTACAAGACGGCGATACCATTACGATCGACGCAGAAACCAATGCACTGACTGTTGATGTGGACCAAGCAGAAATGCAACATCGTCGGTCCACCTGGGCGATGGAGAAAGAAACGCCCAATCGCGGTGTTCTTGCCAAGTATGCTCGACTGGTTTCCTCAGCGAGTCTTGGCGCGGTCACCGACGGCGATCAGTGAGTCGCTCGCCGGTCCCAGGTCTCATAACTGTGGGCCGGTGATACTTCATCTGCTGGATGGTGATCCACGGATGTCTGCGCAAATTGCGATGCATCCGGTGCTTCAAAAAAGGCGTCTCCATCTGGCGACGCATGCACTTGCGTCACGTACATCCGATCGACGAATGGCATCGCCTCGCGATATAAGGTGGCGCCACCGATCATCATCACTTCATCTGCACCATCAAGATCCGCTTGAGCACGTGCAAGCTTCAATCCATCCTCTAAGCTCGTCACCACCCGTACGCCAGGCGCAGACCAATCAGGATTGCGAGTGACCACAACATTCGTTCGGCCGGGAAGCGGTCGGCCAATGGATTCAAATGTTTTGCGTCCCATGACCACGGGTTTACCCATCGTCACTTGCTTGAAGTACTTGAGATCACAAGGCAGGTGCCAAGGAAGTTGATTATCAACACCAATGACTCCGTTATCGGCTCGTGCCACGATGAGAGCGATTCGCATCAGATCGCCACCGGTGCTTTGATGTGAGGATGCGGATCATATCCCTCAATGACGATATCTGCCTCTTGGTAATCCGTGATGGATTCGGGCGTCCGAATCAATGATAGCGTTGGAAGCGATCGCGGTTCCCGAGTTAATTGCTCACGCGCTTGTTCCACATGATTTTGATACAAATGCACATCACCACCGGTCCAAATGAAATCACCAACGCCAAGGCCACACTGATCAGCCACCAAATGGGTCAATAATGCATAGCTTGCAATGTTAAATGGCACACCTAAAAAGACATCCGCAGAACGCTGATACAGTTGACAGGACAGGCGTTGATTCGCGACATAAAACTGAAATAGCGTATGACAGGGCGCTAATGCCATGCGTCCCGCGCGGACGTTATCTTGTGGAGACTGGGTTTCATCTGGCAGCAGCGATGGATTCCACGCCGAAACGAGAAGACGACGCGAATTTGGTCGAGCTTTAATCGCCTCCAAAACCTCGGTCAATTGGTCAATCACACCACCGTCAGGGTTCGGCCATGAACGCCATTGCGCACCATACAGTGGCCCGAGATCACCGTCTTCAGTCGCCCATTCATCCCAAATCGACACGCCATGATCACGCAAATACTGGGTATTGGTATCACCATGAATAAACCAGAGCAGCTCATGAATGACCGATTTCAAGTGCACTTTCTTGGTGGTGACGAGTGGAAATCCTTCGTTCAGATCGAACCGCATCTGGTGTCCAAAGCGACTCAATGTCCCTGTTCCTGTGCGGTCGCCCTTCGCCGTGCCCTCATCCAGTAACAGCTTGAGTAAATCAAGATAGGCGCGCATCTAAAGATCCTTTTCGTAACATCAATAACCAAAGACCAACCGCGATCATCGGAAGCGTCAACAGCTGGCCCATTGTCATCCAATTAGCCCAAATAAACCCGAGATGCGCATCCGGCTCGCGAACAAACTCAACTGCAAACCGAGCGATCCCATAACCGACCAAAAATAGCCCCGTCACTTGACCGCGTCGCCGCGGTGTCGATGAAAACCACCACAATAACGCAAACAAGAGCACTCCTTCCAATGCGAACTGGTAAAGCTGACTCGGATGACGGGCTAACGCATCGGCTTTCGGAAATACCATACCCCAAGGCAAATCCGTCGGACGTCCCCACAGTTCACCACCAATAAAATTCCCGAGACGGCCAAGTCCGAGCCCAATGGGAATCAGAGGAGCGAGCGCATCGCCAAGAGCAAGCGGTGCAACCTGATGTTTGCGTGCAAAGATCCAAGTCAGAGCGATCACGCCCAATAATCCACCATGAAAAGCCATGCCGCCTTCCCAGACATAAAATAATGATAGTGGATCCTCAATCAATCGCGCCGGTTGGTAAAACAGCATGTAGCCCATGCGACCACCCAAGATCACGCCGACCGCTATCCAGCTTAAAAAGTCGGACATTTGCTCACGGTGAATCGGAAACAGTCCGCGATCAATGCGATACAAGGCCAGCGTATAGCCGCCTAAAAATCCAAACACATACATGAGTCCATACCAATGGATTTGAATGAACCCTAAATCTAGTGCGACGGGATCAATGAGTGGATAACTCATACAACAGCATTCCAAATCAGACGGATCGAAAGGATCGCGAGAAAACAGGCAAACAGCCGTTGCAACAATTGTTGATCCAACGCATGCGCAAAACGCGCACCTAGACGCGCAGAGACGGTTGAGGTCGCAATGATGCCTAGAAACGCTGGAAGATACACATATCCGAAGGCCCAATCTGGACGACCTGGGTGATCAAGGCCTGCGAGAATAAATGAAATTGCACCAGCCAAAGCTGTCGGAATCCCAAAGGCAGAGGCCGTACCAATCGCGTAGCGGACCGAAGCTCCATGCGAGGTCATAAAAGGAACGGTGAGCGCGCCGCCTGCAATCCCCATCATCGAACTGATCCAACCGGTCAAGGTTCCTGCAAACGCAAACACAGGAATCGATGGCATGCGAATCACCCCACCGTCTGAGTGCACCTGATTCTTGATGAACAACTGAAATGACATGACCAGCAAAAAAGTCCCTAACATCACAATCAATATCTGGCCGGGTAACTGATCTGCTGTCCAACCGCCGATCGCTCCACCCGCGATCAAAAATGGAGCCATTTTAATGACCCACGGCCACATCACTGCTCCTTTGCGCTGATGAGCAAGAGTGGAGCTTAATCCGGTGAAGACGACACACGCGAGACTGGTTCCAATCGCAAGATGCGCCAAGAGCTCACCGTCCATACCGATGAACTCAAACGCGAGTAGCAATACGGGAACAAAAATAATCCCACCGCCGATACCGAAAAGGCCAGCCAGAACCCCCGCGACGACACCCAGCGGTAAATAAATCAAAATTTCTGTCACGCCATCTCCACTTGGAGTGTTTCGCGTAAATTCGGTGGGACCAGCAGATTCAGCTGCTTTTCCAGGAACGCTTGAGCCACCCGTCGAAGCACGTGTTGACCGGATTCGCTCTGAAGCGCTTGTTCTGCCAGCAATCGACACTCGGTCGAACTAAAGGTCCCGAGCGCTCTTTTCACAGACGCGAGTGCGCCAGACGACATGGACAATTCATTGAAACCGAGACCAACTAACAGAACGGCCGCCAGAGGATCACCCGCCATCTCGCCACACAACGCCACCGGAATCTCAGCTTGCTTACCTGCCTGTGATATCGCCTGAAGTGCTCGCAAGATCGCGGGATGGAACCCATCAAACATGTCCGCGACACGGGCATTGGTGCGATCAACAGCCAGCAAGTACTGCGTCAAATCATTGGATCCAACCGATAGAAAGTCCGCCTCTCTCGCAAGCTCAGGCGCAATGTAAACAGCACTTGGCACTTCAATCATAACGCCAACTTCGGGAGCCGAAACCTGATGTCCCTCGGCCGTCAGTTCAAGAACAACCCGCTCAATCAGTGCTTTCGACGCGCGCAACTCGTCCAAGGTGGTAATCATGGGCAACAAAATCCGCAAATTACCTAGACCACTGTCGGCACGAAGCATGGCGCGGATTTGGGTCAGGAAAATCTCTGGGTGATCCAACGTCACCCGGATGCCCCGCCATCCTAAAAATGGATTTTCTTCAGCAATGGAAAAATACGGAAGGCTTTTATCCCCACCAATATCTAATGTTCTCATCACCACTGGCATTGGTGCATAGGTTGCCAACTCAGTTCGATACTCACTTTCTTGTTCATCTTCTGTTGGAAAACGAGACCGCGCCAAAAAAATGAATTCCGTTCGATACAACCCCACCCCATCGATCCAGCTTCGTTGGCGTTCAGACAACTCGCCGAATGGTCCTGCATTCAGCATCAGTTGCACATGCATCCCATCGGCAGTCATCGCAGCCCCTGGCTCAATTTGTTCCAGGTCCAATTCTAAAATCGCTGCATCATCAATCGCACGCTGATACTCCGCCAGAACGTGTTCGGAGGGCTCGACAATCACCTCACCTCGCCACCCATCGACGATCACATGCGCTCCTGAGATTTCACCCAAGGGGAGATCCACAGCACCCATCACGGCTGGAATCCCCAAGCTTCTTGCTAAGATTGCGACATGAGAATTTGCCGACCCTTTAATCGAAACAATTGCTTTCAATGACTGCGTATCGACCTCGCCCAGCATGACCGGGGTCACATCTTCTGCAACCAAGATCACGTCATTGGGATACTCAAAGTGTTCAGATTGTTCATGGAGTAATTTCGCAAGAATCCGACGGCCCAAGTCCATTAGATCTGTCGCACGCTCTTTTAAATAGGCATCATCCATTGCCTCAAAGCGCGCGACCAAATCCAACACAACGTACTTCAATGCCGTCGGTGCAGTCTCACCGGAGCGGATTCGCTGACAGACTTCACCGCTTAACGTATGGTCTTCGAGCATCCTCAGATAGGTATCAAACAATGCGGTTTCTTTGCGTGCCAGATGCTCCGCCAGTGAATCACTGATTTGTCGCAACTCAGCTTTCACCTCACCCAAGGCCGCTTGAAACTCATCAAGTTCATGCTCGGGTTGATCGGTCCGTGCATCCTTCACTCGTCTTAAATTGGCGGGCGGTTGCCTGACGAAAGCCGTCCCCGTCGTCACCCCAGCAACACCTGCGACTCCCTTAAAATGGATATCAATCGGTTTTTCGCCATCGGCATGACTCAGGTGCAGTCGGCCAGAGACCTTAGCGTGCGCGATTAGTGCTGAAATTTGCGCCGCAACCGTGACCAATAAGGCCTCTTCGTCATCACTAAATTTCCGCTGCGTGGTTTGCTGAACAACCAAAACACCCAGAATTTGGCGCTGGTGGACAATCGGGACACCCAGAAACGACTGAAAAATTTCTTCGCCCGTTTCTTGTAAAAAGCGAAATGCCGGATGATTTGGGGCATCGTCAAGATTGACCAGCTCACCTCGACTGCCAACCGTGCCGACAAGACCCTCAGTTTTGGCAAGGCTCGCTTGACGAACTGAGTCTGGATTGAGTCCATCGGTGGCCATTAATAACCACCGATCGGTCGATTCATCGAGCAGATAGACAGAACACACACCTGTCTGCATCGTGTCTTTGATCCGAGTCACGATAATCGTGAGCGCTTCGTCCAGTGTTGCCGCATCCGTGACTGCCTGAACGAGACGCCGCAGAATATCTAGCATGCCATGGGCCCAAACCAGCGCAATGCGGGCGCCAACTCCATCATCGCTTGACGATACACATCCCGCTTGAAGGGAATCACCTGACCCAGTGGATACCAATAGCTCACCCATTGGTAAGCGTCAAACTCGGGATGATCTGTCGCATCTAAGTCTGGCTGTGTGAAGGGATCTGTCAATGCAAGCAAATACCAACGCTGTTTTTGACCAACACAGGTTTTTTTACCTCGAGGCCGAATCAACGATTTGGGCAGTCGATAACGCAACCATCCAGCGGTCTGGGCTAGAACAAACACTTGATGCTTGGCAATGCCGAGCTCTTCATGAAGCTCGCGATACAAAGTATCTTCAGGAGTCTCGCCAGACTGCATGCCACCTTGAGGAAACTGCCACGCATCTTCACCGCGTCGACGTGCCCACAGAACAGAGCCGGTCGGATGCGCGAGAATGATTCCCACATTTAACCGAAAACCGTCCTGATCAATCATGACTTGAAACTCCCTAAAAACCCTCGCATTCTTTCAACTTTTAACCAATCCCTCAATCAAAAGAAGTATTCCATGCAACTTGCCATCTTCGACCTCGACCATACGCTCATCCCTTTCGATAGCGATAAAGCTTGGAATCAATTTTTAATCGATATCGACGCCGTCGAAGAAGAGCACTATCGAGAAAACAACGAACGATTCTATCAAGATTACTTAAATGCCGATCTTGATATCCGAGCCTATCAACGATTTGCCTGCGAGATCCTCCAGACCTATCCAATCGACCAGGTCACCGCTTGGCGTGACCAGTACGTCCAAGAAATCGTCAGGCCTCAACTGCAAATCAAAGCACTGGAATGCATCCAATCCTATAAAATTGAGGGATTTCACACGTTGATCATTTCAGCAACTAACACCTTCATCGTTCAACCGATCGCCAGTCTCCACGGCGTTGATAGCTACTTAGGATGCGAATTTGAAGTCATCGATGGGCGCTATACGGGCGAGTTAGTCGGTATTCCAACCTATCAAAGTGGGAAGATCGATGCACTGCACGCATGGCTCAAGACACAGCAAGACAGTGCTTCGACGATTCATTTCTATTCAGACTCAATCAACGATCGTCCGCTGCTAGAAAAAGCAGATCAAGCATTCGTGGTTGACCCAGATCAGTCGCTAGCAGAACTCGCATGTCACAAAGGTTGGCCAGTGATACAGTTTGCCGACTAACTGGAGCCCATCATGAAGCACATCGGCTATTTCACCCATTCAGACTGCATGATCCATGACATGGGCCACATGCATCCGGAAAGCCCAATGCGCCTGCAGGCGATTGATATCCGGTTGCAGGCGGATGGCTTGATGCTTGACCTCACCCCCTTTGAAGCATTGCCAGCAGAGCACGAGTGGATCGAACGAGCCCACCCTCATGACTATGTTCATGAAATCGAACAAATCGGCTATGACGCAATCAATGGTGATTTGATCCCCGTCGATGGTGACACCTCCATGGGACCAGGATCCTTGCGTGCTGCCTTACTCGCCGCAGGTGCTGGATGTCAGGCAGTTGACCGTGTCATGGCAGGCGATATCCAGCGAGCGTTTTGTGCCACAAGGCCACCCGGTCATCATGCCGAAAAATCCTTAGCGATGGGTTTTTGCTTATTCAACAACATCGCCGTCGCAGCGCTCCATGCAATTGAACAGCATGGGTTAAGTCGTGTTGCGATCATTGATTTTGATGTCCACAACGGCAACGGAACGGTTGATATTTTTAAAGATGATGAGCGCGTCATGGTGTGCTCATCGTTCCAGCATCCATTCTATCCAAATCGCCACTTCGACACCCCAGGTGAGCACTTAATTCTGACGCCAATTAACGCGGGCTCAGACGGGACGGTCTTCAGAAGCAAAGTGGAAAAAGATTTTCTCCCAGCCCTTGATGCATTTAAACCTGAACTGATTCTGATCTCAGCGGGCTTCGACGCGCATACCAAAGATCCGCTCGGTGAACTGAACCTTGTTGAGGATGACTATCGGTGGATCACGACCCTGATTAACGACGTCGCGAATCGTCATAGTCAATCACGTATCGTATCTATCCTCGAAGGTGGGTATCATCTCGGAGCGTTGGGCCGTAGCGTGTGTGCCCACATCGAGATGATGCTAAATGACTGACTTATCGGATTATCAACAAGTTCTCACCCCCAATTACGGTGTACCTCCAACCATCATTGTCAAAGGTGTTGGCTGCGAGCTATTTGGCCAAGACGGGGCACGCTATTTGGATTTAGCCGGCGGGATCGCTGTCAGTGCACTCGGTCACTGCCACCCAGGCGTCGTTCAAGCACTCACCGAGCAAGCCAACAAAGTCTGGCACCTCTCCAACGTGCTCGCCAACGAACCCGCCATTCACTTGGCCAAAGCGTTGGTTGATGCAACCTTTGCAGATCGGGTCTTTTTTTGTAACTCTGGCGCGGAAGCCAATGAGGCCGCTATCAAAGCGGCAAGGAAAGCGGCTTTCGATGTCTATGGTCCTGAGAAAATTGAAATTATTGCATTCAATGACGCGTTTCACGGTCGGACGATCGCAACAGTCACCGCAGGCGGACAACCCAAATACCGGACAGGTTTTGGTCCGATGCCGGAAGGTTTCACTCACTTACCATTCAACGACTGCAAATCCTTAGAGGCGCAAGTCTCGGAAAACACCTGCGCTGTGATGGTTGAGCCGATTCAAGGAGAAGGGGGCGTCAGACCAATTTGCCCTACATTTTTTGAAAAAATCAGAGCCGCCTGTGATCGCGTCGGTGCAGCCTTAATTGTTGATGAAGTCCAAACTGGAATGGGGCGAACTGGAAAGCTCTTTGCCTATCAGCATAGTGATGTGTCACCGGATATTCTCAGTAGCGCTAAGAGCCTTGGTTGTGGATTTCCGATCGGCGCCATGCTTTGCAAAGAATGGATCTCAGAGCATTTAATTGCCGGCACCCATGGAAGTACCTATGGAGGAAACCCTCTCGGGACAGCAGTTGCAGGCAAAGCACTTGAATTGATTAATACACCTGAACTTCTCAGTAACGTCACTGCGCGAGGCCGTCAATTAACGCAGGGATTGAATCAACTCAACGCGAAGCATCAATTATTTAAGACCGTGCGGGGCCAAGGTTTATTGATTGGCGCAGTCCTCAAAGACGAGTACGCAGGCCGCTCTGGTGAACTGGTCAAACTCACCATGCAAATGGGACTGATGACCTTGGTTGCAGGACCGAACGTCCATCGCTTCGCGCCACCATTAATCATTGCAGAGTCTGAGATCAATGACGCCTTGCAACGGTTGGATCAGGCCTACGCTGCATTTAACAAACAACCCTAACTGGACCGAATACGCTACACTGGACCTCATGAAGATGTACCGAACCAAATCGCGCCTTGTCTTAGCAGCTCTTGCTTTCTCGTTGTCTCAAGCGTCTCTTGCTTTTGATGTCGCAGGACTTCAAATCGGCGATTCTGTCGATGATTTTCAGTCTCTTGATAGCCCAGCTAAAGAGTTTTTAACGATCACGCACGACCCTGAAGGAAACATCGTTCGTATTTTTTATCGGCAGGAAGGATTACCCAACGATGAGAAAACTCAAGCGAAATTAGTCAATCGGATTTGTAACAAGTATGGCCGCGTCACTCCTTGTTATTCGGCGCTTTCAGAAATTGAATCAAACGATAAGCAATTTTTAAGATTCTTCCATCTCTATCGAGATGACAACGAAACTCAGGAATTGCGCGCACGTATTCGCCGAACTAAAGCATTTAGCCTAACGCCTGACTTGACAGTGGAAATCGACTTAATGGATTCGGCTTACGCGAAAGCATTGCGGGAACAGAAAGCAACCGCTTCTGATTTGATTGACTTCTAACTAAGACAAAGCCAGCTCAGTCATCGAGCTGGCTTTCAGAGTCACTGTTGACGCGAGGTCTCGATCAACTCATTCAACAGTGCAAACAACTGACTCTCGCCACCGGCCTGTGACACACCAGTCACATAACGACCATTGACAACCAATGCTGGCACACCTTGGATTCCATAAGCACGAACACGAGCATCGGCCAAGCGCAAAGCACTCTCTGTTGCAAATCCGTCAAGCTCTCGTTTCACCACCGCCGGATCAGCACCAAACCGCTCAAAAAAGGCGATCACCTCATCGACACGTTGAAGTCGCTGACCTTCACGGTGGATCGCGTTAAATAAAGGTTCATGAATGGTTTCTAACAACCCCAAGTTTTTCGCGACCCAGAACATGCGCGCATGCATTTCCCAAGAGCGACCAAAAACCACTGGCATACGGACAAAATTCACATCGCTTGGAAGCTTTTGAACCCACGCCTTCAGGGCCGGATCCAAGGAATCGCAGTGCGGGCATCCATACCAAAACAATTCCAGTACCTCAACTTTTGAGGAATCTGATGTGACCACTGGCTTTGACAGTGTCTGATAATGAACTCCTTCCTGGAATCCATCAGCAGCACAAGCTTGATTCAGCATCAAGCTCAAGCCGATCACCATTGTTGACAGGATGCGCTTGAACATTACTGAAGGCCTCCAACATAACTCGCTACCGCCCGGATATCCGCATCAGACAGGTTCTGAGCAACTCCGTTCATCATGGCATTCGCACGCGAACCCTCTCGGTAAGCTTTTAACTGAGTTTCCGTATACCCAGCCCATTGACCCTTCAGCGAAGGAAATCCTGCGGAAGCAACACCAGCTCCAGTTGGACCATGACAGGCTGTGCAGGCACTCACACCTTTTGCTGAATCACCAAACCGGAACAATTGTTCGCCACGAGCAACTAAGTCAGCATCAACAGCGCCACCAGACGTTGCTTGGGTTGTGTAGTAAGCCGCCAAATCGGCGATATCGTCGTCAGACAACGCAGCAGCCATTCCCGCCATAATGGCGTTTGCTCGCGAGCCATCGCGATAGGCCTTCAGTGTCGACGCAAGGTAAGTCGCGTGCTGGCCAGCCAATTTCGGGTAATCAGCCGCAGCACTATTACCATCAGCCCCATGACACGCAGCACAGGTTGCACTTTTAGCTTTACCTTGGTCTGCGTTTCCGACGTAAGTTGCGGTTGCTTCAGAGCCAGCAGCCATGGTGAGAGTTGATGATAGGGCCAATCCAATAGCGGTGAATAAAGACTTCATTCGTTTCATCTCTTTGTTGGGAAAGCGATCCATTTTTCGATGACGTAGTATACATTGCACCTGAGATTTATGCAGTGAAGGATTTAATTGACGTGCGCGACACCCAAGTCGACCCTAGGTTGGCACAAACCAAATTTTTAATCAGCGCTCCAACACTGAACCACTGCCCGCCAGAATGTGGTCCCGAAATCGGTTTTTGTGGCCGCTCAAATGCCGGTAAATCAAGCGCCCTCAATACGCTCACGGGGCAAAAAAGTCTCGCGCGAGTGTCAAAAACACCTGGACGAACCCAGCTCATCAATTTCTTTGAAGTGCCAGGAACTGGCGGGTTTTTGGTCGATTTACCCGGGTATGGTTTTGCCAAGGTTCCTGACGCGATCAAAAAACAATGGCAACAGCATCTTGGTGAGTTTCTCGCAGAACGACGAACATTAACCGGGCTCGTTCTTCTCATGGATGTCAGACATCCCATGACCGCACTGGATCAGCAAATGCTTTCTTTTGCAGACCATCGTGAAATGGATACCTTGTTGCTTCTGACGAAGAGTGACAAGCTCAGTCGTAATCAGGCCGCCAAATCAAGATTGTCTGTGCAAAAAGACCGGCCGCGCTCTGTGGTGTTAAATTTTTCGAGTTTGGATAAAACTGGCATCAAAGAAGCATCGGAATGGATCACTCACCATCTTGAAGGCCACGCATAATAAAAAACCCCGGTAGCTCACACCGGGGTTTCAACGTCCGACAGGGGTCACGTCGGAACAACGAATGAGGGAATATCGTTGTCTTACTAATTAAGACCCATTGATTTCAAAAAAGTTCAAAAAAATGTGAATTATTTTTAGTGCGCCTCGAACCAGCTCTCTCCACTACCAATGTCAACCACCAAAGGAACCGATAATTCAGCAGCAGCCTCCATTTCCAATCGGATGAGCTGTCGCGCTGGATCGAGATCGCGATCCCTGACCTCAAAAACCAATTCATCGTGTACCTGAAGCAACAAGTGACAACCTAAATTACTTGTGGCTAATGCCTGATGCACACGCAGCATTGCTCGCTTGATAATGTCCGCAGCAGTTCCTTGCATGGGTGCATTAATCGCTGCCCGTTCTGCCGCTTGCCGAACCGGAACTTGTCTTGCATGAATATCTGGCAGGGTCAGACGTCTCCCAAACACCGTCTCAACGTAACCTTTCTCATGCGCCATTGCGCGCGTGGAGTCCATGTAGTGTCGAACCCCTGGATAACGCTCAAAATAGCGATCAATGTAGGCAGCCGCTTCAGCGCGTTCAATCCCAAGTTGCCGCGCTAATCCAAACGCACTCATGCCATAAATCAGGCCAAAATTAATGGCTTTCGCACGCCGACGCTGCTCATCTGTCACGAACATTGGCTCTAAATCAAAGACCTCTGCCGCTGTCGCACGATGGATATCATCACCGCGCGCAAACGCATCCACCAAGCTCTTGTCGCCCGACAAATGCGCCATAATCCTCAATTCAATTTGCGAATAATCGGCTGCCATGACAGACCAACCGTCTGGTGCAATAAAGGCTTTACGGATGCGACGGCCTTCCTCGGTTCGAATTGGAATATTTTGCAGATTCGGATCTGACGACGACAAACGTCCGGTCGAGGTCACTGCCTGATGAAAAGAGGTGTGCACCCGTCCATCCGCTGGATCACAGTCGCCGGGTAGTCTGTCCGTGTAGGTGCCTTTGAGTTTTGAAAGACTCCGGTGCTCAATCAATAGTTTCGGCAACGGATAATCAAGGGCCAATTCCTGAAGCACTTCTTCGTTCGTCGATGGCGCTCCTTTTGGCGTTTTTTTCAGGACAGGTAACTGAAGCTCATCAAATAAAATCTCTTGCAGTTGTTTCGGACTCGCTAAGTTAAATGGCCGCCCCGCCAACGCCTGTGCCTCAGATTCCAACTGTTCGAGACGCACGCCAAGGGTCACTGATTGCGCGTTCAAAATATCGACATCAAGTAAGGCTCCATGATTTTCCATTTCTCGGAGAATCTGCATGACAGGAAGTTCTAATTCTTGGTAAATCGACTGAAGCGAAGGCACTTGATTCAAACGCTCTACAAACTGGTTGTAGAGCCGTAATGTGATATCGGCATCCTCCGATGCGTAGTGTGAAGCTGACTCAAGCGCCACTTCGTCAAAACGAATTTGCTTCGCCCCTTTTCCACAGACGTCTTCGTAAGAGGTGGTTTCTACGCCTAACAAGCGTTTTGCTAGGGAATCCATATCATGGCGCCCTGCTGCCGCATCCAGCACGTAACTCATGAGCATGGTGTCGGCCAATCGGCATTGCGGCAGTAACCCAACGGTTTCTAAAATCGTCAGGTCATATTTCAGATTATGACCAACCATGGTCAGGTCGCGGTCAGCGAATAAGTCTGACAACGCAAAAAGAACCGAGGTCATGTCTAATTGTTTGCCCTCCACATGCCCCACCGGGATGTAACAGGCTTGGCCAGCCATGCAAGACAATGAAACCCCAACTAACTTGGCATGTCTGGCCACCAATGACGTGGTCTCTGTATCCAATGCAAAGATTTTCGCTTGCCGGCATTGATCCATCCAAAAGGTCAATCGCTCAGGCGTCGTGACCAATTCATAGGATGTCTCAATGGCTTCAGGGGTTGTCAAAGATGTCTCATTGACCACCGGGGATTGTTGAATTCGCTTCAGAAACTGATTCAGTTCGAGATCGGTATACAGCGCCGTTAACTGTTCAAGGTCTGGGGCAGATCGTGCCAATTGCTCAAGACCAACGGGTAATTCACAATCAGTTTTGATGGTGACCAATGCCTTTGATAGCGGGAGCACATGCATATGCTCCCGAAAGGTTTCACCAATTTTTCCACCAATCGACTCAGCACTTTCCACAACACCATCAAGTGATCCGTAAGCATTGAGCCATTTCGCTGCTGTTTTTGGGCCACATTTCGGGATACCAGGTACGTTGTCGACACTGTCTCCAGTCAAAGCAAGAAAGTCGATCATCCGCTCTGGAGGTACGCCGAATTTCTCCTCAACGCCAATCGGCGTCAATGTGCTATCGCTCATGGTATTCACAAGGGTGACTTGGTCTGTCACAAGCTGAGCGAGATCTTTATCACCTGTGGAAATCAATACCTCTTCACCGGCAGCCTCCGCTTGCTTTGCAAGCGTCCCGATGACATCGTCAGCCTCGACTCCCGGGACAGCCAACAGCGGAAATCCGAGCGCTCGAATGATTGAATGCAGGGGCTCAATCTGCTCCCTGAGTTCATCCGGCATCTTTTCTCGATTGGCTTTGTACTCCGCATACATGTCGTCACGAAATGTTTTCCCCGATGCATCAAACACCACAACCATTCGTTCAGCGCCAGTCGAATCAGCGAGCTTATTTAACATCGAAATGACACCCCGAATCGCACCAACTGGCTGACCGGTGCTTGTTGTCAGTGGTGGTAAGGCGTGAAACGCTCGGTAAAGATAGGACGACCCATCAACTAAAACCAAAGGTGCAGGCATTCAAGCTCCTGAGAGTGTTGCTTTTGTATCTGTCGATGCATAATACCGCGCTTGGACAGGACGCGGCGATGAGTGTTTACACAGAATTAACTCTGCAGGAAATGCAGGACTTCACCAAACAATTTGGGTTGGGTGATTTAATGAGCTTCCAAGGAGTGGATGCTGGTGTGGAAAACACCACCTATTTTGTCTCTTTTGAAACAACAGAAACCGTTCTGCAAATTTTTGAAGAACAGGGCTTTGATGAAATCCCATTTTTTATCGAACTGAACCGGCGCTTGTCAGAGGATGGTGTACCGGTGGCTACTCCAATCGCGAATCAACATGGCGACCGTCTGTTTAACATCAAAAACAAACCGGCTGCGCTATTTACACGAATCCAAGGGTCAACGCTCGATCCCATTTCAGTGAATGCCTGCCAACAGATTGGTGTAGCACTGGGTCAAATGCATGCAGCAACACAGCATTATCAGGATCTTACCCGTGAAAATCACCGTTGGAACACTTGGTGGGAAAGCAATGTCGAGCGTGTCCTTGATCTTGTTCCGACGGCGCACCAGGAAACGCTCAAAGATCAGGTCAGTCGATCACAACTGTTCGTCGATTCCGCCCAAACGCTTCCCACAGGCATCATTCATGGTGACCTTTTCTGTGATAACGCATTATTTCATCAGGGAAAACTGGCTGGTATCATCGATTTCTACAATGCATGTAACGGATGCCTGCTGTTCGATTTAGCCGTCACAATTAACGACTGGTGTTCTGATCCAACAGGGCGTCTTCAAGCAGATAAAACCGAAGCCTTGATGAGTGGTTACCAGCAACATCGCCCGCTCATCGCCGATGAAATCGACTGTTGGCCGCTTGCCGTAGAAACCGCGGCGCTCAGGTTTTGGATGCTCCGATTGGTCGCACTCGCTCGTAAGCGTGAAGGCGGCCCGCAAGCACCCCCGCATGTCAAAGATCCAAATGACTTTTTAGAGATTCTCGTGGCCCGACGCCTCGATCCCCAATGCCAACTCATCTCAAGATAGCGTCGGTTGCCAGATTATGGCGGCTGGCGCTTCCTTTGATTATTGCAAACATTGCAACACCACTACTGGGGCTCGCTGACGCGGCGATTTCGGGACACCTTGATCACACTTATTATTTAGCCGCTGTCACGGTTGGTGCTGAACTTCTCGTGATCTTCTTTGGCACCTTTTCGTTTTTGAGAATGGGCACTACCGGCCTTGTGGCGCAAGCCGTGGGCGCCAATGATCCGCTGCGGTCGGTGAGTCTCTTAAGTAATGCCGTCTTCATGGCACTCCTTATTGGACTTGCATTGATGTTGCTTGGGTCACACGCCATCCATCCGATTCTTCAACTGGCAAAACCAACCACGGAAATGACTCAACCGCTTGAGCAATATTTGACAATCCGATTGTGGGGAGCGCCTGCTCATCTGATATTACTGGCTTTGACGGGTTGGTTTATCGGGCAAGGTTTAACTCGGATTGCTTTGCTTCTGGCCGTCAGCATCAATGTGTTAAACATCGGTCTCAATTATTTTCTGGCGATCGAACTGAACATGAATAGCCAAGGTATCGCCCTTGGTACCGTCATTTCCGAATATGCAGCAGTTGCCTTCGCCGTCGTCATGTTGCTCAGGCAGCTCAAACGTCAGTCACTTGTGCTGACCTCTCCTTGGGATGTTGGACTGCAGATCCAATTATTGAAAATTAACTTACCGCTGATGCTTCGAACCCTGTTGTTACACAGCGTATTCGTCACCTTAGCAGTCCTCTCTGCCAGATTAGGCATCATTGAAGCTGCCGCCATCGGACTCATGCTCGTCCTGCTGGCCACAGCCGCATATGCACTTGATGGTTTTGCCTATGCTGCTGAGATCGAAGCCGGACAAGCACTTGGCGAACGCCACTTGCGTCGTTTTATCGAAAGCCTCTGGGCAGGTGCCGCCCTATCATTTGTGTCCGCTGTGATGATCGTCGCCGGCCTAATGCTATTTCACACGCACATCTTCTCGGCTCTGACGGATTTCCAAGATGTCATTCACCAAGCGTCGGAACTCATGGCCTGGTTTTACTGGATTGTGTTGGTGTTGTGTTGGTCCTATTGGCTCGATGGAGTATTCATCGGTCTCACCAAGTCGCTGGATATGTGCATCGCCATGGCGGTTGCTACCAGTATCGGGTGGTTTGGGAGCCTGTGGATCCTAGAGGCCACGACCGTTGACCATTTGATGGCAGCGTTTTTGATCTTCTCCGTCGTCCGAGTCATTGCGCTCGGTATCAGACTCCCGGCCATGGTCGCGGAAGTCAGGCGTCTTTCGGCCCTGTCGCGTCCAGAATTCGAACCGGTTTAACATCGTCATCAAAGACTGGATCTGTGTAATTCACGCGCGTCGTGATCTCAGATGCCTCGGGTGCTTCCAGAGCAATCACATCCTCATGTCCACACAACACGCATTCTCGACGCATGACTCGCTCGTCCTCATCTTCCCAAGCCCTGACCTTATCTTGTGCGCTGCATTGCTGGCAGACCGCTCCTGCGATAAAACGTTTGATTGGCATCATTGACTCCAGTATTGGTTCGGAAATAGTGTGGGGGTTTCGTCACATCACAAGGATTAGTATGACCGTTCGCGCTTATGATAACCAACACCCCGAGATTGACGAATCTGTCTGGATCGACCCGTCTGCCGTTGTCATCGGGAAAGTCACACTGGGCAAAGAGGTCTCGGTCTGGCCGCAAGTCGTCATTCGTGGCGACGTCAATACCATTACCGTCGGCTCGCAAACCAATATCCAAGATGGAGCCATCTTGCATTGCACGCATGACGGGCCTTACTCACGTGGTGGCAAAGCACTGACCATTGGCGAACGCGTCACAATCGGTCATCAAGCCTGTCTCCATGGCTGCACCATCGGTCAAGAGGTGTTAATTGGAATCGGTGCCACGGTTCTCGACGGAGCAGTTGTTGAAGACCAGGTGATGATCGGGGCAGGAACCCTAGTTCCTCCGGGAAAGACGCTCGAATCAGGCTATTTATATGTCGGATCGCCTGCGAAAATGGCCAGACCGCTAAAAGATCACGAAAAAGAATTCCTCAGATATTCGGCTCTTCACTACATCCGATTGGCGAACAACCACAGAGAGGTAACGGGCTAATTCGCAGCCCGTTCGACCTTCTTCGCTTTTTCAACGACTTGCGCCGCCAATTGTTGTTTGTAGTCCGCCAGGCGATCACGCAGGGCATGATCGCCAGTGGCAACAATTTGAGCTGCCAGCAGTCCTGCGTTATAAGCACCGTTGATCGCAACAGTAGCGACCGGAACGCCCTTTGGCATCTGCACGATTGAGAGCAAGCTATCCTCACCATTCAGGCAAGTTGCAACGACGGGCACCCCAATCACAGGCAGTTCTGTAACAGCCGCAATCATTCCCGGAAGATGCGCCGCACCACCTGCACCGGCGATGATGACATCCAGACCGCGGTTCCTAGCCGAACTCGCATACTCCATTAACCGCTCAGGAGTCCGGTGAGCAGAAACGACCGTCGCTTCCACTGGAACACCTAACGTTTTTAACGCATCCACGGCACCTTCCATGATGGGCCAGTCAGAATCCGATCCCATTATGACGCCAACTTTTACACTCATTGCGGCGTATCTCCTCGAATCATTAATACCTTGCGAATCGACTCCAACCGTTGAACCAATTCATGATGATCTTCACCCAATAATGTGAAGTGTCCCATCTTTCGACCCGGTCGACACTCATCCTTTCCGTACAGATGTAGGTGAGCATCCGGAATCTGCGATAACGCATCGAGGCCCTCGATCACTGGAGTACCGACGAAACCGGGTTCGCCAACCAAGTTAGCTGTTAATGCATGGCCGCGTAAGTCTGTTCGTCCGAGCGGTAAATTCAGGCAGGCTCTTAACTGATTCTCAAACTGACTGGTAACACAGGCTTCGATGGTGTGATGCCCTGAGTTGTGAGCGCGCGGAGCGACCTCGTTCACTAACAGTTCGCCTGCTTCGTTGATAAAGAGTTCAACGCCAAACAGACCGGATGTTCCAAATGATTCCACTGTCTGCTTGGCCAGTTGTTGCGCTTGTTGGCGCAAGTCCTCACTCACACGAGCAGGTGCGAGTAAATAATCGAGCAAATGCAGGTCTGGATCGACCACCATTTCAACGGGGTCATAGGCAACGACTTCTCCAGATTCACGACGCGCGACCATGACTGCCAACTCAGTCCCGCCTGACACGAATTGTTCTAAAAAACTTCTGGTTTTGAGTCGCCGATCCCAATCATCAGCCGACCGAATGACATGAACACCGCGACCATCGTAACCTCCGGTATGGGTTTTCTGTACACAGGGCAACCCAAATGCAAGGACGTCTGCAAAAGCGGGATTCTCCCCTAAATCAACAAAATCGGCGGTGGGAATGCCTTTCTTTCGGTAATGCTGCTTTTGCTCAAATTTATTCTGGATCAACCGGATAGTGGCGGGCGATGGCACCATTTCCATCCCCTGATCCGCCAAGGTCATCAAGATATCGGCGCCCACATTTTCCAGATCAAACGTCACGATGTCGGATTGCTCACAGAGCTGGCGCAGCGCATCGGGGTCATCAAGCGCTCCCTGTATTTGATCAAAAGCCACCTGGCCTGCTGGAGACTGATGCATGGGATCGAGAATCGTCATATGCACATGCAGTGCGTTACAGGCCGGCGCCAACATCCGAGCCAGCTGTCCGCCGCCGACGACCCCAAGACGGGCCAGAGGAAGAGTTTGGGGCATGATTGTCATCTCAAAAGGTCAGCAGTATACCAAATCATCGGCAAGAGTCCGGCGAGCGACCGAACGCAATCAGTTGAGCAAAGGGATCGGGGTAGAGCCCGGTCCATAGTTCAAATTGTCTCGCTGCCTGTGCGAGCAACATCCCAAGACCATCAGCACGTTGATCTGTGAATGACCGGCACATCTTTAAAAATGGCGTGTCGTCAGAGCTGTAAACCAAGTCGTAGCAAGCGCCGTCGGCATTCACAATCCGATCGGTTAATTCGACCCCGGTACTTCCAGACAGTCCAGCTGAAATACCGTTAATCACTAAATCAAATGGCCGACCCTGAGAATCTAGCTCAGACAGGCCAATCCCTCGCACCCGTCGATCATAGCGCCCAACCAAGCGGTCCAATTTCTGAATCGACCGATTCGCAATCACGATTTCATCTGGACCACGGTCAATTAATGGCCCTAAACAACCTGCGACTGCGCCCCCAGCACCCAAAATCAGCACTCGCCGTCCGGCTGGACTCCAATCCAACCGATCCAAATCATCCAATAGACCCAAACCATCGGTATTGTGACCATAAAGACCTTGTTCCGTGCTCATCAGGGTATTGCATGCTCCAGCTGATAAGGCCTCGGTTGAGAGATGATCAGCAAGCTGATGAGCGGCCCACTTGTGGGGCACGGTAATGCTGAGTCCATCGCCTCCTTCATCGAAAAATCGTCTGACTTCAGATTCGAACTCACGCTCTTTGACTAATAGCTTGTCGTAGACGACTTCAAGCCCCAATTGCTCCGCAAACCGACGATGGATGTCGGGAGACTTCGAATGGGCGATAGGATCGCCAAACACGGCAAACCGATAACTCACAGCCAATCTCTCGGCTTTAAGTACTGAGCCAGCCGCGCTTCGTCACTCTGAGCTTCAGGCACGTAACCATACTCCCAGCGCGCCAAAGGTGGCATCGACATTAAAATTGACTCGGTCCGACCCCCGCTTTGTAATCCAAATAGGGTGCCTCGATCGTAAACCAAGTTGAATTCCACATACCGACCTCGACGATACAACTGAAACTCCCGCTCACGCATCCCGTAAGTCATCTCTCGACGACGGCGAACAATCGGCACATAGGCAGGCACAAAGGCATCGCCAACCGCTTGCATAAACGCGAAACTTTGGTCAAAACCAAGCTCATTAAAATCATCAAAAAATAACCCGCCAATCCCTCGCGTTTCGTCGCGGTGCGGCAGATAGAAGTACGCATCACAGGCTGCTTTGTATTTGGCGTAGTAATGAGGGCCAAATGGACTCATCGCATCCCTAGCGACCCGGTGGAAATGTTCACAGTCCTCATCCATCGGGTAAAACGGAGTGAGATCAAACCCGCCACCAAACCACCACACTGGCTCCTCGCCCTCTTTTTCTGCGACAAAAAAGCGAACATTCGCATGCGAGGTCGGCACATAGGGATTTTCCGGATGAATGACTAAACTGACGCCCATCGCTTGCCACGATCGACCTGCAAGTTCAGGTCGAGACGCTGTCGCCGATGGTGGTAATTTGGACCCCATGACATGACTAAATCCGACTCCAGCTTTTTCAAACACAGCACCATCCGCCATCACTCGTGAACGGCCACCACCGCCTTCTTCACGCTCCCATTGGTCCTGCTGAAAACTCGCCTGAGCGTCCTCAGCTTCGAGCGCTTGGCAAATACTGTCCTGAAGCCCCAACAAATATGACTTCACCGCATGAAAATCCATCATTTCATCAATCCCTAATGATTGTTCCCGTCTGCATATCCCGGATGGTACTTGGTTTCAGGTAGCCCTGCGTGCGTCCGCGCGCCACATGATCGACCAAATGTGCCAGCTGATTCATCACCTGCCATCGGGTCAGACAGGCTGCACGACCTGATCGGTTGGCAGAAGTCGAGACCAGCGGACCAGTCAGATCTATCAACCGGACTAAGGCTGGCATTGTCACGCGGCGAACAGCCAATGACTGACGGCCACCTGTGAGTAATGTAGGACACTGCAAATTGACCGGAATGATCCAGGTTGACGGCCGACCAGATTCCTCGTCTGCTTCCTCTAGAATCGGGCAAGCATACCAATGAGCAAGATCGTCAAATTCAGTCACCAATGTAATCAAACCTTTCGTGGGATCCCGCTGTTTGATTTGCAAAATCCGGCCAATCGCCGCCAAAGACCCGACGCGACAACTCAAACCCCAAACACCCTCTGTTGGGATCGCAGAAACACCGCCAGACATCAGAATGTCTGCATTACTCGTTAGATCATTTACAAAAATCATGGGTCAATCAGCATTAACGAGTGCACATCATAAACTCCAAATGCGGTTTGGTCTTTAAGTGTCAAGATCTGCAAAGTCCCCCCCAGCCATTGATTGAGCAAAATCGGAACCTGATCGCCTGGGCGCAAACCTTGCTGAATTCCTCGCTGGAGCTGACCGTATCGACAACCGGGTAAGAGGCCCGCTCGTGAATCAACCAATCGTTGCGGGCGGAGAGGGATCAAGGGCTGCTGATCTTGAAACGCTACAGGCGTGAGTGCGAACCGACTGACAGCAACCAACTGACTCAACGTTTGCGGCCTGGATATGAATTCGGCAGTGATCCCATCGGCTAGGATATGGACGTAAATGCAATCTTTCTCACAAGGTGCTACCTGTTTCACATGAAACAAACGACCCATCGGACAGGCATAGGTCAAATCAGCCAAAAACAAAAGCATGGTCATGAACAGTGCGAGGCACCTTGGAGTTCGGGTACAATTTCGGTTCATATCAATCATTCTATGAATCAGACACAACATGGCATTACGTAAAATTCTTGAATTCCCGGATCCTCGGCTTCGAACGATTGCGAAACCGGTTGAAAGCGTCGATGACTCGATTCGTGTTTTGATCGATGACATGTTTGAAACCATGTATGAAGCGCAAGGGATCGGCCTGGCAGCAACGCAAATCGATGTTCATCTGCGAGTTGTCGTCATTGATTTGCAAGACGAACAAAATGCCCCCCTGGTCATGATCAATCCTGAATTTGAACTCTTGACCCAAGAAATCGATGAAATGCAAGAAGGCTGTTTGTCGGTCCCAGGGATTTACGAGGTCGTTAAACGGCCTGAGCATATCCGGCTCAAAGCACTCGACCGTTCGGGTGAGCCCTACGAAATGGAAGCCGAAGGGCTGCTGGCAGTCTGTATCCAACATGAATGCGATCACTTAAACGGCAAGCTCTTTGTCGATCATTTATCAGGCCTTAAACGATCGCGAATCAAATCAAAATTGACCAAACAAAAACGAGTTGAGGCGACTTCTTAGATGTTGCGAGTCCTGTTTGCCGGCACTCCTGACTTTGCTGTCCCAACACTCAGAGCTCTCATTGACGATCCGGATATCGTCATAGAGTATGTCCTCACACAGCCAGATCGACCCAGTGGGCGAGGACAAAAGGTGTCAGAAAGCGCCGTGAAACGATGTGCGCTTGAAGCCAACTTAACAGTCAGACAACCGATCACACTCAAAGATCCAAACGAAATCGCATGGATTCACGCACAAGAGTTTGATGCCATAGTCGTTGTTGCCTATGGGCAGATTCTCAATGCGGAAGTTCTTCAAAGCCCGCGTCTTGGCTGCCTGAATGTCCATGCATCACTGCTTCCCAAATGGCGTGGAGCAGCCCCGTTGCAGCGCGCGATAGAAGCTGGAGACACAGCGACTGGTATCACAATTATGGTAATGGATGAGGGCCTAGACACGGGACCTATGCTCAACACCGCATCAGTGCCAATTGATGACCAAACGACAACGGCTGAATTACACGATCAGCTGGCAACGATCGGTGGTCCGCTACTGGTTCACTCACTAAAACAGTTAGATCAGGGAGCCATTCAACCGATTGAACAGCCTCACGACGGGGTCACTTACGCCCATAAAATCACGACAGATGATGCCTGTATTCGCTGGAATCGCGACCACACTCAAGTCATGCGGCAAATTCATGCATTCAATCCTGTCCCTGGGGCTTTTACATTTGCCGGTTCATCCCGTATCAAAATTTATTCTGTTCGCGCAGCAACGGGTAGCACTCGTCAAGCTGGCATGCTCTGGAAGGAAAACGATCAAATTTTAGTCAGCACACGCAATGGGAATCTACAAATACTCGACTGCCAGCTCCCCGGTGGTAAGCGCATGATGCTTGAGCAAATGTTATCGCATCAATCAGCACCCTGGATCGAACCGATTCAGTTGCTGGAGCAGGGCGCGTGAAAAAATCGATCAGAGCGCATGCTGCAGAAGTGATTGATGCGCTCCAAAATCAGCAATCCAATCTCGATGCGCTGCTTCGGAAACATTCGGTTCACCTAAACCCAAATGACAAAAAACTCTTACAATCGATCTGTTATGGGATTTGTCGCGAATGGTTCCATTTAGAGGCCATCGAATCGCAACTCTTGGATAAACCACTCAAAGCAAGGGATCAGATTCTCAGCGCCATCGTCCGCTGTGGCATTTTCGAGCTTGGCTGGATGGGTAGCAAAGAGCATGCGGTAGTCTCCGAATATGTGGATGTCACAGTCACCGAGGGACGACCCTGGGCGCGAGGCCTTGTGAATGCTGTCTTACGACAATTCATCCGCAAAAAATCAGAACTCAAAATGGAGCGTCACTCCGCACAGACACTCTGGAATCACCCGCAATGGCTGATTGATGCGATTCAACAAAGCTGGCCAGACCATTGGGAGCGGGTTCTAGTTGAGAATAATGTTCATCCTCCAATGACGTTGCGTGTCAATCGTCAAAAATTGGATCGAGATGCTTATATCGAAACACTGACAACACAAGGAATTGAGGCCGCCCCAGGCTCAGCACCGGATTCCGTGCGCTTGGCAAAACCAGTTCCCGTTCAATCTCTAGAGGGTTTTGCGGAAGGGTTTGTCAGTGTGCAGGATGAGTCGAGCCAATGGGCTTCGATCATTCTCAACCCACAGGACCACGAACGGATTCTTGATGCCTGCGCTGCACCTGGCGGAAAAACCTGCCACTTGCTTGAAATGTCTGACTCTCAAGTCATTGCTCTGGATGTCAGTGAACAGCGGCTATCACGAATTAAAGAGAATCTGGTTCGGCTCGGTTTGCGTGCTGAACTGATCGCTGCCGATGCGTCACATACGGAAAGTTGGTGGGACCAGCACGCATTTGATGCCGTCTTACTCGATCTTCCTTGCTCCGCAACTGGGGTGATTCGACGACATCCCGATGTCAGACTGATGCGCTCGGAAACGTCATTACGATCATTAATTGGAATGCAAACCATGATCCTCGATGCCACATGGGACACCTTAAAAATTGGCGGCCGATTGTTGGTTACCACCTGCTCCATCCTACCCCAAGAGAATCAGCATCAAATTCGCAAGTTTTTGGAGCGTCATGCTGATGCGCGCCTCACGACCATCGATGGCATACCAGGTCTCGACACCCTATATGGAACCCAACACCTTCCCACGCACGCCGGAGGAGATGGTTTCTTTTACGCGCTTCTGGTTAAATCAGAGCCCACAAATAACGGGGTATCGGCTTGAAAATCATTATCCTAGGCGCCGGACAGGTGGGAGCCACGCTGGCGGAAAATCTTGCTTCTGAAGCCAATGACATCACCGTCGTGGATACGGACCGGTTTCGGTTGCGTGCACTACAAGATCGGCTCGATATTCGAACCATTCATGGGAACGCGTCTTACCCAGATATTCTCAAACAAGCCGGCGGTATTGACGCGGATATGTTGATCGCAGTCACAAACTCCGATGAGATTAATATGGTGGCGTGCCAAATCAGTCATGCACTCTTCAGAACCCCGACAAAAATTGCGCGGGTTCGTTCTCCCGCTTATGACGGGGACGATGATGGAAAAACGAATCCGTTATTTGGCGGTAAAACCGCCTTCAATATTGATCAGATTATTCGTCCAGAACAGTTAGTGACAGAGGCCATTTTCCGGTTAATTCAACAACCAGGTGCGCTCCAGGTGATGGATTTTGCTGGTGGGTTGGTGCAACTTGTTGCCGTGAAAGCGTACTCAGATGGTGCGCTGGTCGGACGAGAACTGAAAGATCTTCGCCAAGACCTTCCCAAAGTCGACACACGTGTGGCTGCGATTTTTAGAAAAGATCGACCGATTCTGCCAAGGGGTGATACGGTCATCGAAGCTGATGATGAAGTCTTTTTCCTCGCTGCTCGAAAAGACATTCGAGCTGTCGTTTCTGAACTGCAAAAACTGGAAAAACCTTATCGACGCATCCTCATCGCCGGTGGGGGAAATATTGGAGCACGTCTTGCGACCTCAATTGAAAATCAATACCGCGTCAAGTTGATTGAACGCGGCCAGTTGCGATGCAAAGAACTATCAGAAATGCTCAACAGGACGGTTGTTCTACAAGGAGACGCATCGGATCAAGATCTGCTTCTCGAAGAACGAATCGATGACGTAGATGTCTTCTGCGCCGTCACCAATAGTGATGAAGCGAATATCATGTCATCGATGCTCGCAAAGAAGTTAGGTGCACGAAAGGTCATGACCCTCATCAACAACGCAGCCTATGTTGACCTTGTACAGGGTGGCCTCGTTGATATTGCTGTAAGCCCAGAGCAAGCCACGATCGGCTCACTGCTGCAGTTAGTTCGCAGAGGCTCAATCCAAGCCGCTCACTCTCTCAGACGTGGCGCTGCAGAAGCCATCGAAGCCGTCGCTCATGGCGATGAGCGATCCAGTCGAGTTGTCGGCAAGAAAATTGGCGACATTGCTTTGCCAGGTGGAGCAACAATTGGCGCGATCGTCCGAAACGATGAGGTTTTAATTGCCCATGATCACATCGAAATCGAACATCAAGATCACGTGATTATGTTCCTCACAGACAAGCGAAAAATTACCGACATCGAACGGTTATTTTCGGTCGCACCGACCTTCTTGTAATGACACATTTCGGCCCGACTCTTCGAATTCTTGGATTGCTACTGATGTTATTCAGTCTGACCATGCTGCCGCCTATTGGTATCAGTGTCATTTTCGATGATGGACAGATTCCACTGTTTGGGGCAGCAGCGGGGTTAATTTTTGGAGCTGGGTTCATCAGTTGGCTTCCCGCACGCCGGCAAAAGCGGGATCTCAGAATCCGTGACGGTTTCGTCATCACTGTGCTTTTCTGGCTGGTGCTGGGAAGTGCCGGCAGTGTGCCCTTAGCGCTCTCTGAACAACTCAATTTAAGTATGACCGATGCGTTATTTGAATCCATTAGCGGACTGACCACAACTGGTGCGACAGTGATTGTGGGTCTTGATCATTTGCCGAAATCGGTGCTGTTTTATCGGCAACAACTACAGTGGCTCGGTGGGATGGGGATCGTCGTTCTCGCGGTCGCGATTCTTCCGATGCTTGGTATCGGTGGAATGCAGTTATACAGAGCAGAGACACCCGGACCCGTCAAAGACGCCAAATTGTCACCTCGAATCGCCGAGACCGCGAAGGCACTTTGGTTAATTTATCTCTCGCTGACAGCTGCCTGCGCATTAGCGTATTGGATCTCAGGAATGGCGATATTTGACGCCATCTGTCATGCGTTTTCGACCATTGCAATCGGAGGCTTCTCGCCGTATGACGCATCGATTGGTCATTTTAATAGCGTCTCGATTGAAACCGTTGCCATTGTCTTCATGGTAATTTCGGGAATGAATTTTTCGCTTCATTTCATCGCATGGCATAACAACAGCCTCAAGCACTACCTGCATGATCCTGAATGGAAAACCTACCTGTTGTTCTTGTTTGGTTTATCGCTTCTGATTTCGCTAGCCTTGGTTGAAAACGGGACTTATCCCGTTAACGAGGCATTCCGAAAGGGAATCTTTGAAGTGGTCTCAATTGCAACAACAACGGGGTTTACAACGGCTGATTATGCCAGCTGGCCGACGTTTATTCCGTTTTTGCTCTTAATGAGTGCGTTTATCGGAGCCTGCGCAGGTTCAACGGGTGGTGGAATTAAAATCATCCGCATGTTGCTGTTGTACAAACAGGGATCTCGTGAAATCAAACGGCTCATTCATCCAAACGCAGTGATTCCGATCAAACTCGGAAGAAAACCGGTGGGATCTCGAGTGATCGACGCCGTTTGGGGATTTCTTGCGGCCTATGTCCTCATTTTTGCGGTCTTAATGCTGGTTTGTATGGCGCTCGGTGAGGACCCAATTACCGCGTACTCAGCGGTAGGCGCATGTCTGAACAATCTAGGCCCTGGGCTCGGGGACGCGACGCTGAACTATTCCACACTTTCAGATGGGACCAAGTACGTTTTAAGCTTCGCGATGCTGTTGGGGCGGCTGGAACTCTTCACTCTTCTCGTGGTGTTATCCCCCTCATTTTGGGAACATTAAGGATAGCGCAGAGAGCCGTCTGGGGCATTACGAAACCGCCGATACTCCCATTGATATTGCTCTGGATACTCTCTAACCAGAGCTTCAATTTCCCGATTCATCATCACTAGCCAATGATCTTGATCATCAGCAATGGGATCGTTGAGTTTCTTGAGGACAACCTCATAGCCCTCTTGGGTCTTCAGTGCAGCGCCAATAAACACTCGCGCGTTAGTTGCCAAGGCCAATCGGTACGGCAATACCGGTGTTAACACATCGAGCCCAAAAAATGGCGCATAAGCTCCTTCACCTTCCTTAGGGGCCTGATCAGGTAACACGATCGCGCATTCGTTATGTTTTAACCGTTTGAGCATCGCTTTGACGCCTGCGGTGGTCGCTGGAACTAAATGATTGCCGCCACGCTCTCGAGCGTGACGGACCAATGCTGAAATTTCAGGAACTCGTAGTGGCCGGAACATCGCGGTGTAGGGGCGATACTGCGTTAGCCAAAGACCGAATAATTCCCAATTCCCAAGGTGGGGTAGAAGGATCAAGGTTGGCTGTCCGTCGGTCGTTTGCTGGAATTCAGAAAATCCGTGGACAACCGTGACTCGATCGCGTGAATCCGCAACGGGCTTCACCCAGGTCGTGAGTAAATCGAAAAACTTTTGTGAGAGATCCTCAATCGAATCATTGCTCAGTTGATGTTGTTGATGTTTTGGCATCAAGGGATAAGCGAGCTGGATATTTTTTCGAGTAATGCGCGCAGATTGATTCGGAAAATAAATCAAGTAAAGACTGATCACCTTGGTGAGCAGATGCTTTACAAAATGAGGCATTTGGCCAAGAAACCAAACAAACCGCTGAATCAACTGCACAAATTTCTAACCCGTTAGCTATACTGTGCGCCTTTATCCTAGCTGACGGAACGACTATGCCGACAACTGGCGCACCAGATACTTCAACTTTCCAAGGACTGATCTTGGCCCTCCAACAATATTGGGCCGACCAAGGTTGCGTTATTTTACAACCGTATGACATGGAAGTGGGGGCTGGAACTTTCCATCCTGCAACTTTCTTGCGTGCGATCGGCCCGGAACGTTGGAATGCAGCTTACGTCCAGCCTTCACGACGCCCAACTGATGGTCGTTATGGTGAAAACCCCAATCGTGGCCAACACTATTATCAATTCCAAGTTGTGATGAAGCCAAATCCCAAAAATCTCGTTGATCTGTATTTTGGCTCCTTGAAGTATTTGGGAATCGACCCTGAAATTCATGATCTTCGACTTGTGGAAGATAATTGGGAGTCGCCAACGCTGGGTGCCTGGGGCCTTGGCTGGGAAGTGTGGCTCAACGGGATGGAAGTCACCCAGTTCACTTATTTTCAGCAAGTGGGTGGCCTTGAGTGCTACCCAGTGACCGGTGAGCTGACCTACGGTCTCGAACGAATCGCAATGTATCTCCAAAATGTTGAGTCGATGTTCGATCTTGTTTGGACGAAAACCGAAGACTCGATCGTGACCTACGGGGACGTTTTTCTCCAAAATGAACAAGAAATGAGCGCCTATAATTTTGAACACGCCAATACTGAGTGGCTATTTAGTGGGTTTGCAGAAGCTGAAAAAGCGTGTGAACAACTTCTGGATGCATCCTTACCATTGCCAGCTTACGAGCAAGTGTTGAAAGCGAGTCATACGTTTAATTTGTTGGATGCGCGTCACGCGATCAGTGTCACAGAAAGGCAGCGGTACATCCTCAAGGTACGCAATCTGGCTCGACAAGTCGCCAATTGTTATTTTGAAACACGAAAGCAAGCCGGGTTTCCATTGGCAGACGAGGCGCTGAGAGCAGAGATCCTGAAGGGAGTCGATGCATGAAGACACGGCAGTTTGTGTTTGAACTTGGGTGCGAAGAACTTCCGACCTCGGCCCTGCCATCCTTGAATCAACAATTTCAAGAGCTTTTCACAACGAAGCTCGACGATGCACGATTGAGATATGAAAGCCTCTCGGTCATCGCCGCACCACGCCGTCTTGGAGTTTCGATTGAGGGATTGGCCGAATATTCGGAAGACAAGCCCTTTGAGCGTAGAGGTCCTGCAGCGTCCGCTGCCTTTCAAGAGGGCGAGCCGAGCAAAGCACTTCTCGGATTCTGTCGAGGTCTCGGGATTACCCCTGATGAAACCGAACTGGTTGAGACCGACAAAGGTCAATGGGTGGTTTATCGGGGCGTTGAGACAGGTCGGCCTGCTCGGGAGATCCTGCCAGAAGTCTGTTCGTCTGTGATTGGGGGTTTAGCCCTTTCAAAACCAATGCGTTGGGGCAACGGACGAGATGAATTTCCCAGACCTGTGCATTGGATTCTCGCCATGATCGACAATCAGGTGGTTCCAATGACGCTTTTTGGGTTGAATAGCAGCAACCTCACCTTCGGTCATCGTTTCATGGCACCCGATCCCATGACGATCGATCATGCCGGTCAGTATCATCAACATCTCACGAATGCGTATGTGATTGCTGATTTTGAACAGAGACAGCGTGCCACCTGGGACACGATTCAACAATCAGCCCAAGAGCATGGAGTGACCGTCGAACTCGACCAAGATTTACTCACTGAAATCAATTGTCTGGTTGAATGGCCTGTTGCACTTTGCGGGGAATTCGAAGAGCGATTTTTAGATGTGCCGGATATAGCGCTGATTGCCGCAATGAAAGGGCATCAAAAATATTTCCATACTCGAGACACTTCAGGGGCGTTGTCAAACCGATTCATCACTGTGTCAAACATTGAAAGTAAGGATCCCAAGCAAGTCATTGCCGGAAATCAGCGGGTCATTAGAGCGCGATTATCTGACGCAAAATTCTTCTTTGATCTCGATCAAAAAGAAACGCTAGGGGCTCGCCGACCGCGTTTAGACCATATTACCTTCCATCCAAAGCTCGGTTCATTGGGTGCGAAAACTGAGCGCGTTCAATCCCTCGGGTCGAAAGTTGCGCAATCCATTGGCGCAGATGTCGATCTCTTTCAACGGGCAACAGCGCTCTCTCGTTGTGACTTAGTGACGGAAATGGTACTGGAATTTGACGAGCTCCAGGGCCAAATGGGAACGATCTACGCCAGCTTAGACGGAGAACCAAATGAGGTAGCCTGTGCCATCGAAGGATTGTATCAACCAGCCGGAGCGTCTGATCAAGTTCCAGATAATCTGTATGGAACCCTTCTGGCACTCACTGATCGGCTAGATACGCTGGCTGGATTGTTTGCCATTAATCAACCACCGACCGGAAGCAAAGATCCGTTTGCACTTCGTCGTGCAGCCATTGGGGTCTTAAGACTCAATGAATTTCCAGCGCTACGACTCGATCTGACCGCGTGGGTCACTGAGGCGTTTGCAGCACAGCCAGAGGCTGGATCAGCGGATCAGTTGGACGCATTGATGCAATTCATCAAGGATCGAGAGCGAGTTCGCCTCACCGATAAAGGGTATCGGCATGACATGGTTATCGCGGTACAAGAGAGCAATGGACTCTCGACAGCCAAAACCGAAGATCGGGTTAAAGCATTGATCGCCCAAAGTGAGACTGACGAATTTGCAACGCTGGTATCAACGAATAAGCGCGTCGCGAATCTGCTTAAGGACAGCCCCATTACCCCAGGAGCCATCGATTCCAAATTGTTCGAACATCCCTCGGAAGCCTCGGTCTATGACCTGGCAACACGGGTTGGTGATAGTGTTGACTTAGCCGTTTCACGTGAAACATATGGCGAGGCCATGGAAAGCTTATTAAGCATGAAGCCAGCAACAGACGCATTTTTTGACAACGTCATGATTCATTGTGATCAAGAAGCAGTCCGGATCAATCGGCTTCGGCTCTGCCAGCTTGTCAAAAATGCCTACAGTAAACTGGCTGATTTTAGCCTGATCCAGCAGTAACAATGGCCACGATTATCTTAGATCGCGACGGGGTCATTAATCATGATTCGGATCAATACATTAAATCCCCATCCGAATGGGTGGCCATTGATGGGACACCGGAAGCGATTGCTCGACTCAATCGCTCAGGATACCGTGTCGCAGTCGCCACCAACCAAAGCGGCCTTGCCCGAGGACTGTTTTCTCTCGAGACGTTAACCGATATTCACCGGAAAATGACAGATGCGATTGAAGGCGCCGGCGGACACATCGATATGATCGCGTTCTGTCCACATCACCCCGAGGACAACTGCGAATGCCGGAAACCAAAACCCGGACTTCTGCATGCAATCAACCAAGAGATCCCCTTAAATCCAGACACAGACTGGATGGTTGGAGATACCGCGAAAGACCTGATAGCAGCCCAGCGCATGGGAATCCGTGCGGCCTTGGTTGAAACCGGAAAGGGACAAAGAGAACTCGCCAAAGGACTTGTTTCACGTGAAACAAGTCCTGTCTTCACGGATCTTCCGAGTTTCGTGACCTGGCTTCTTACCTAAAGCGAATCAAACGTCAAGATTTGCAACGTTTAATGCATTGGCCTCGATAAACTGTCGGCGAGGTTCGACTTCGTCACCCATCAGCGTCACAAAAATTTGATCCGCGGCTATCATGTCTTCGACCGTCACTTTCAGCATCCGTCGAGTTGTGCTGTCCATCGTCGTTTCCCACAACTGGTCCGGGTTCATTTCACCAAGGCCTTTGTAGCGTTGGATCTGTGGCCCACGGCGAGCCTCCGCCATCAACCAGTTGTACGCTTGCTCAAAGGTCGATATCTCAATCGACTTTTCACCACGAGCGACTTTAGCACCCACCTCAATCAAACCAACCAGCAAGCCCGCCGCCTTGGCAATCTGCGCATAATCACCGCCATCGAAGAACTGATGCCCAAACACGAAACGATCCGTTAAGCCATGCTGGATCCGCTCGACAACAATCCGAGATTCGGGACGCTCCGGATCCGGCTCTGTTAACACTCGGAAAAACATTCCATCTTTGGGATCGTTCGGCAAGTGCTCAGCAAGGTCTCGGGCATAGCCAGCCATCCGTTCAGGATTTTGCAAGTCAACGACACTGATAGGATTCACCAAGAGCATTCCATGCAAAGCGTCATAGGGATAGATCCGATAGAGTCGATCGGCGATCGCACGACCTGCGCGATACGTGCCAAACAAGCGCTCCAATACATCACCAGAAATCGAATCACCTGATGTGGGATGAACAACCGCACCGTCCAAAGCCATATTCGTTAAGTAGGCATCTAGCGCCGCTTCGTCCTTCAGATACTGCTCTTGCTTACCCTTCTTCACTTTATACAGCGGAGGTTGCGCAATGTAGACATGGCCCCGTTCAACCACTTCCTTCAGGTGCCGATAAAAGAAGGTCAACAACAATGTTCGGATATGCGCACCATCCACATCGGCATCGGTCATAATAATAATCTTGTGGTACCGAAGTTTGTCGATATCGAATTCTGGACCGATCGAACAGCCTAGCGCCGTCACCAACGTTCCAACTTCCTGAGAGCTGAGCAACTTATCGAAACGCGCTTTTTCGACGTTCAAAATCTTTCCTTTCAAAGGCAAGATTGCCTGCGTCTTCCGGTCTCGCCCTTGTTTCGCTGATCCGCCAGCGGAATCACCCTCCACCAAGAATAGTTCAGAGAGCCCAGGATCTTTCTCCTGACAATCAGCAAGCTTCCCAGGGAGACCCGCAATATCGAGGGCCCCTTTACGACGGGTGAGTTCTCGTGCTTTCCGCGCCGCTTCCCGAGCCCTAGCCGCATCAATCATCTTCGCCACAATCTGTTTCGCTTCGGTTGGGCGTTCAGCTAAGAATGTCTGAAAGGCCTCACGCATTTCCTGTTGAACTGCGGTCTTCACTTCTTGCGAAACCAGTTTGTCTTTGGTTTGTGATGAAAACTTTGGATCCGGGACTTTCACGGAAATAATCGCCGTCAGTCCTTCACGCGCATCGTCTCCAGAGGTCGCAACCTTCGCCTTCTTCAACAACTGTTCTTCTTCGATGTATTGATTCAGCGAGCGCGTCAAAGACGCCCGGAACCCCTCTAGATGGGTACCGCCATCTTTCTGTGGGATATTATTGGTATAGCAAAAGATATTTTCTTGATAAGTGTCATACCACTGTAAAGCGACTTCGACCCCGATGCCATCGTCTCGCTCGGGAGAGGCAAAATGAAACACGTCACAAATGGGGTTCTTATTCTTTCCAAGGTAACCAACAAACGCGGAGAGGCCGCCTTCGTACTCAAAGACTTCCGACTGCCCCGACGCTTCCTCCGTTAACTTAATCCGGACTCCCGAGTTGAGAAAGGACAACTCGCGAAGCCGCTTTGCTAACACGTCATAACTAAATTCTGTAATCGCAAACGTGTCGCCTGAAGGCTTAAACCGAACGGTCGTGCCAGTCTCGCCAGTGGTGCCAACCGCAGCCAAAGGGGCCTGAGCGTCACCATGCCGATACTCCTGCTCCCAAACGGAGCCATCACGACGGACGGTCAAAATCAAACGTTCACTTAACGCATTGACGACAGATACCCCGACACCATGCAGGCCGCCGGACACCTTGTAAGAGTTCTCATCGAATTTTCCGCCGGCATGCAGGACGGTCAGAATGATTTCGGCAGCACTCTTCCCTTCTTCATGTGCGTCGACGGGAATCCCTCGACCGTTGTCCTGAACAGTCACCGAACCATCCGTATGAATCATCACATCGATCTGATCGCAGTGACCTGCCAAGGCCTCATCAATCGAGTTATCCACGACCTCAAACACCATATGATGCAAGCCTGTGCCGTCATCGGTGTTGCCGATATACATCCCCGGACGCTTTTTCACAGCCTCAAGCCCTTTTAAAACTTTAATTGAGCTTCCATCGTAATTAGCAGCCTGCGGGTTCTGTTCCATTTAATTTCCTTACTTAGACGCAATTCTTCCGTGTTTCACGTGAAACACCTCGGCATCCCGCGCCTGGGCATCACTCAGCCCGACACGATCAACCGTGATTCCAGTAGCCAGCACTTGCACGCCACTACCAACAATTATTTCCCAAACCCGGCCCAAAAACCGATGATCAAGCTCGGCTCCGGGATCATCCAAGCACAACACCGGCGAAATTCCTCGTCTCGCTGACGCCTGAAGTTGTCCCAGAACCAAGGCTAAATTACACACTTTCAGCTGTCCCCGACTCAACGTATCTCCGGCCTTCACCCCGTCGCGAAGCAGCTCAAAGTCAGCCCGCTGCGGACCGGACAATGTGGATCGCGCGCGAATGTCTCTACCCCGTTGGCTCTCTAGGGTCCCCGCTAAATCGCCGTCACCCCAACCATTCCGGTACACCAGGTCAAGTTCAATCCCAAGCTCCATTTCCACCAGCAGCTGGTCAAATAGCGGCTTAACATCCGCAACGAAGGCTCTTCGCCACGAATCAACCTCCTCGCCATACAACGCGATTTGCTGCTCCCATGGAGCCAAACCAGCCCCATTGAGTATACCACTACGCAATAGACTATTGCGCTGTAACAGGGCTCGCCTCAACGCATTAAAGCTTTGTCCGTTTCCACCGGACCAATGAAAGGCGCCCCAATCCATGAACCGACGCCGATCACCAGGACTCCCGGTAATCACATCCACAGAATGGGGGGTGATTTGCAGCACAGGCAGTAGACGACTCAGCGCCACCTGATTCTTGGCTGCGCTTCCATCTAGTCGAAGCTTTCTCTCGTCATCGCGATTCACCTGCACCGCGAGACGATGCTCTTGGTGTTGCCCTTGAATCCGCCCAAAGACCGTTAAACTGGATTGATCAAACGTAATAATCGATTTAATACGGGAGGTCACAAAGCTGCGCCCCAAGGAAAGAATCGACACCGCCTCTAAGACAGATGTCTTTCCTGCGCCATTTTCGCCCACCCAAAGATTGACTGAGGACCCGAGTGACAATGACGTCTCTGCGAGCCCCCTCAAATGATGAATATGGAGATTGGTGATCACTTAGAGCCGCATAGGCATCACAACGTAGCGTCCCGTATCATCACCAACACCCAACAACAGCGCGCTTCGATTACTGTCGCCAAACCGCAGCTCCACCATCTCGGTTTCAATGGTTGCTAGCACGTCCAACAAGTAGCTCACGTTAAATCCAATCTCAAAACCATCCTGACCAACAAACTCGACTTCTAAGGATTCTTGCGCTTCTTCTTGTTCCGCATTGTTCGCCATCACATCGATTTGCCCCTGAGACAGACGCAACCGCACCCCTCGGTATTGCTCACTAGACAAGATCGAGGCACGCAGTAACACTTCCCGTAACCGTTTCCTATCGGCACGAACCACGTGATCTCCACCCTGTGGAACGACACGCTCATAGTCTGGGAAACGGCCATCAATCAACACACTGGTGAAAACAAAGGTTGGGCCTGATACGCGAAAATGGCTCGTGGAAAAAGCTAAATCCACCGTGTCATCAGCACTATTCGCCAACCTCGCCAGCTCAATGACCGCCTTCCGTGGAACAATCAGCGAACTCGGTTCGCCGGACATCCCTTCAAGTGCTGTTTGATACAAACTCAACCGATGCCCGTCCGTCGCCACGGTACGGAATTCCCCTCCACCAATCGAAAACAACATGCCATTCAGGTAATACCGGACATCTTGCTGCGCCATCGCAAACTGGGTTTTACTAATAGCATCTTGGAGCGGACCCTTCGCCAACGAAACGGACGTCAGCTCACCGCGAATCTCTAGTCTCGGATAATCAGCCGCCGGCAACGTTGCCAACTTGAACCTCGACCGTCCAGACGAAAGCAACATTTGTGCGCCATCTTGCTTAAACTGCACCACAGATCCTTCAGGAAGGGCTTTCGCAAGGTCGACTAGCTTTTTCCCTGGCACGGTCACGGCACCACCAGATGCCACTTCGACAAGCTCCATATTGGTCGAAATCTCGGTATCCAAGTCTGTCCCTGTCAGCACAGCACCAGTCGCATCGACCTCAATCAACACGTTGGCCAAAATCGCCATTGTTTGCTTGCGCTCGACCACGGATGCCGCAGTCTGAGCTTTCTCGAGCAACTGTTCGCGAGAAACCGAAAATTCCATGGTCATTCCTTATCCAGTTAATGCCTTTAACAAATTGTTGTAATCATCTCGAATTGCCAAATCGGTGTCGGACAACTCTTTAATCTTTCGACACGCATGAAGCACTGTCGTATGGTCGCGGCCACCAAACGCATCACCAATCTCTGGTAACGAATGATCTGTCAACTCTTTACAAAGAGCCATCGCGACCTGTCGAGGACGAGCAACTGAGCGATTTCGTCGTTTCGAGAGTAAATCAGAAATCTTAATTTTAAAGTAGTCAGCAACCATCCGCTGAATATTATCCACCGATATTTGTCGGTCATGCACCGCAATCAAGTCACGAAGTGTTTCCCTCACAAAATCCAATGTAATCGCTTGACCGAAAAAATGAGCGTTCGCGAGGACGCGTTTCAACGCCCCCTCCAAATCGCGAACATTGCTTCGGACCTTTTGAGCAATGAAAAAAGCGCAATCACGTTTTAATTCGACACCTGACTCCTGGGCTTTGTTGATTAGAATCGCGACCCGAGTTTCGAGCTCAGGCGGCTCAAGCCGAACGGTCAATCCCCACCCGAAACGAGACTTCAGCCGATCTTCCATATTATCAATCTCTTTAGGATACCGATCAGACGTCAGAATGATCTGCTGACCACCTTCCAACAAACTGTTAAAGGTATGAAAGAACTCTTCTTGTGATTTTTCTTTTCCGGCAAAAAACTGAATATCGTCAATCAACAGTGCATCAACGTTCCGATACACTCGTTTAAAGTCCGCGATCGCGTTTAATTGAAGCGCTTTCACCATATCGGCGACAAACCGTTCTGAGTGCACATAAATGATTTTAGCGTTTGGGTTGTGTGATCGGATTTGGTTACCAACCGCGTGCATCAAGTGAGTCTTCCCGAGCCCTGTATCCCCATACAAAAACAACGGATTATATTCCGATCCCGGCTTTTCTGAGACCCGTTGAGCCGCTGCACGAGCAAGCTGGTTCGACTTCCCTTCAACAAAATTCTCAAACCGGAAATCAGCATTGAGGCGATTACTGTGTTTAATTGAGCCCTCCACCACGGCTGGCTCACGAACCTTCGGCTGCGACACAGGCTGATGATTGACCTGCGCTGACTGTTTCGGCACCTCGACGACACGATCCGTTGCACCTGCCATCAAGCCCGATGACCCCACACGAACGGTGACTTGAAACGTTCCACCGACATGCTGCGAGTAGAAAGACTGGATCCGATCCAGATATCGGTCGGTCACCCAATCTTTCACAAATCGGTTGGGTGCAAAGAGAAGGATCGACTGAACTGTCTCTTCGACCTGGAGTGGTTTAATCCACGTATTCAACTGCTCTGTTGTCAGCTCCGCAGCCAATTGTTCTACGCAGATATCCCAATTCATTCGTTATTATCTCCTTGTCGGGGATAAGTTATGCACAATCTATCCCTGTTCGGTCAATAGGCGATCACTAGAAATTTGATAACGCATTGAAATACAACGCTTTAAATGTTTTTGCGCGATTTTGTGGATAACCTCGTTTCATCGAACCAAAACATTCCAAAAATCCGTTACTTTTCAGCGTAATGACTTTTTCAACACCATTTATCCACAGACCTATAATCCGCACCAAATGCGTTATCTTTTTTGGGCTTTTTCAATTCGTCGCGAAAATCTCTTTGATTTCTAGCCACCTTTCGCTAAACTTCGCGCCCCGTAAAATGTAATTGATAGGAAGAAGTCATGAAACGTACGTTTCAGCCAAGCGTCATTAAACGCGCTCGCAATCATGGTTTCCGTGCTCGCATGGCCACAAAGAGCGGCCGTCAGATTATTGCGCGTCGTCGTGCAAAAGGTCGCAAGCGCCTATCTGCCTAACGAGGCTTGACTATGACGGTCATTTCTCTACCGTCACGCAGTGATTTCGACGCCGTATTTAAAAGTCCCGACGCTAAAGCTAGCAATCGGGACTTTTTAGTTTTAGCGAAACACCAAGAGCATGCGGTTAGTCATCGCATTGGCTTTGTGACTTCCAAAAAGAAGATTCGCCGGGCCGTGGACAGGAATCGTTTCCGGCGCATCATCCGTGAGTACCTCCGTCACCAGAATGCTGATCGCTGTGCCGACATTGTCGTCATCGCCAGACAAAACCCAGATCGCCTTTGGTCCACCCAATATCAAACCCAGCTCGACCAGGTTTTCACCAAACTCTTCAAAACTCTTCAAAAACCCCATGGCGAATAATCGTATTTTTAGCGTCTTGGCAATTGCGGTAATTCGTTTCTACCGGTACTTTGTGTCCCCATTATTCCCACCATCGTGCCGGTTTCAGCCAACTTGTTCAGCATATATGATTGAAGCCATTGAGACCCACGGGATCTTTCGAGGCCTGTGGTTAGGAATAAGACGCATCGGCAAATGCCATCCAGGACACTCTGGGGGGTTTGATCCGGTCCCTGAGCACAAAGGAAAAACGAGACAAAACTAATGGATATTCAACGTACTGGCCTTCTCGCAGTTTTGGGCATTTTGACCTACGTGCTATTTCTCCAGTGGAACCTTTACACAGAAGCAGACAATCCAGCCAGTGCAGTCTCTGCTCAAATTCAGCCATCAACAGAAGCGCCAAAAGCTGGCGAAGTCCCTTCAAGTTCCGGTGTCGCTCAAGCCCCAATTGCTCCGATCTCATCGAATATCGTTGCTGATCAAATCATTATCAGTACAGCTGCTGCTGACATGGCAATCACACTTAGTGGCGGCGATATCACCCAAGTGTTGTTAAAAGAATTTCCTGTGTCTCTCAAAAACCAAGACCAACCGATTCCTTTACTTGATTACGTATCTCGAACCTATTTTGCGCAAAGCGGTCTTGTTGGCGCAGATGGCCCAGATGCGTCAACTGATGGTCGCCCCGTTTACAAAGCTGAACAGCAACGATATGACATCACTGAACCAACAGATGTCTCGATTCAAGCGACAACTGACACGGGTCTCGTCATTACTAAGACCTTCTCAGTTGATCCGGCTCGCTACGACATCAAAGTCACACATACCATTCAAAACACGTCAGACACTGCAAAAACAGTGTCGCCTTTTGTTCAGTTAAAACGTGATAACTCAGCCGACCCTTCTATTCAAAACTCAATGGGTATGCAGGCATTTCTAGGATATGCGCTTCGCACCGCTGACGAGCGATATCGAAAGGTCTCGTTTTCCGATTTTGAAACAGCGATCGATGCTCGGGAACTCAATACCGAACTCAAAAATAACGCAGTAGCCGGCGGCTATCTCGCGTTATTACAGCATTACTTCACCAGTGCATGGGTGCCATCAGGCGATCAAACCCACCTCTATTCATTTCGCACCAATCAGGATGGCCACTTCATTGGCAGTATTATCAGCCCCGACATCGTGATTCCAGCAGGTGAAACCAAGCAAACTAGTGCAACTTTTTATGCGGGCCCAAAAGATCAAGATGCGTTAGAGGCGATCTCTCCTGGTCTTGAGCTCGTTGTCGATTACGGCTGGCTGTGGTTTATCGCTCAACCGCTGTTTTGGCTGCTGAAATTCATTCAGACATATGTTGGAAATTGGGGCTTTGCGATCATCCTAGTCACAGTGTTGGTGAAAGCCGCTTTCTTCCAGCTGTCGGCTGCTGCTTACAAATCGATGGCAAAGATGCGGAAATTCACGCCAGAGATTACCCGTATGCGTGAGCTCTACGGAGACGACAGACAACGCATGTCTAAAGAGATGATGGATCTGTATAAGCGTGAAAAAATTAATCCTTTAGGTGGATGTTTGCCCATTGTTGTGCAAATGCCTGTCTTTATCGCCCTGTATTGGGTGTTATTAGAATCTGTCGAACTCCGACAAGCACCATTTATTCTGTGGATCAACGACCTTAGCGTGAAAGACCCATTCTTCATTCTTCCGTTATTGATGGGTGTCTCTATGTACATTCAGACATCGTTGAACCCGACGCCACCTGATCCAATGCAAGCAAAGATTATGAAATACATGCCTGTAGCATTTACATTCTTTTTCCTTTGGTTCCCAGCTGGTTTGGTTCTCTACTGGGTCGTCAATAATATTTTATCGATCGCACAACAATGGGTGATTACCAAGTCGATCGAGAATGCCGATACCCAGCATACATGAGCATATCTGATACAATCGTTGCCTCGGCCACAGCGCCTGGCCGCGGCGCGATTAGTATCATCCGTCTGTCAGGTGACAACAGTCTCCGCATCGCCGAAGCTCTTGCAGGCAAAACGTTCACTCCACGATTGGCTACCTTTGGAAAACTGATTTCAGATGGCCTATTGATTGATACTGGTATTTGGATTTATTTCAAAGGACCAAACAGTTTCACTGGGGAAGACGTCGTCGAATTTCAGGGCCACGGTGGTCCCGTTGTCATTCAAACCATTCTTCGTACCATCATTGCCCAAGGCGCTCGACTTGCAAATCCAGGTGAATTTAGTCAACGCGCATTTTTAAATAATCGGATCGATCTCACACAAGCAGAAGCCATTAGTGACCTGATTAATGCAACCTCTGTGTCTGCTGTTAAAGCGGCAAATCAATCGTTATCTGGGGAATTCGCAAATCGGATTCATGCCATCGTTGCCGACTTAATTCATTTAAGAACGCAAATTGAGGCACACATTGACTTTCCAGATGAAGATATTGATCCACAAAACCTTCGTGAATTTTCAGATCAGTTAACGAATCTTCACCACCATCTTCAATCGTTAAAGCTTGCTGCCAACGAGGGTGCTCGACTCAACCGAGCTTCAGATGTAGTCCTAATTGGTGAACCGAATGTCGGCAAAAGTTCTCTGCTCAATGCATTAGCAAACGAGCCTTTAGCTATTGTGACAAATATCCCCGGCACAACGCGTGATCTTATTCGTCATGATCTTCTCCTCGACGGCATCGAACTCAGAGTCACGGACACCGCAGGAATTCGTGCCACTGAAGATGTTATTGAAACCGAAGGGATTCAAAGGGCGCGCAATGCCATAGAAACCGCTGACATCGCTCTCTGTCTATTTGATGAAAGACACCACACCATCACAGAATCCCTCGTTAATCGCCTTATAGGCGACACTACCTCTGCAGCCATCGGCATTATTCGCACGAAAAATGATATTCAAAGTCAACCGACAATCAATCAAACAAACTATCCATTGATTGAAATATCCGCGGTTTCGGGCTCAGGTCTCAATCAACTGAAAGACTGGCTGCTCAATGAACTCAATCTCAATAGCAACGCTGAAACCCCATTCTTAGCCCGGGAGCGACACGTGATTCAATTGGCAATCGCGCTTAACTATCTTCACCAAGCAATGAGTCAACCCGTTAATCTTGAGACCATTGATCTCTTAGCTGAAGACCTACGACTAACACAAAATGCGTTGTCAGAAATCACCGGATCATTCACTTCAGATGATTTATTAGGCTCAATTTTTTCAACATTTTGCATCGGTAAATGATGTGGATAGATGGTCGATCTCAGAGTGGAACAACCGGTGGATACTATCGGCTGTGGACAAGCACCGTCTTTATGCACATGCCTAGGCCACTTGCTCTAGTAGCTTATTGAGGTTTACGCACAGAGTCTTTTGACGTTTAAATACCTGATAAAACAATAAAAAAATGCCTTTTCCACAGATCGAAAGCCCCGTAATATAAACAACTTCAATAACCTTTTTCTTTAAGTATTCTTTTATATATATGGATTACACACGTTGTTTTGATGTGATCGTCGTTGGCGGTGGTCATGCTGGTAGTGAAGCTGCACATGCAGCTGCTCGGATGGGATGCGATACTCTTTTGGTGACGCATTCGATTGAAACATTGGGTCAAATGTCATGTAACCCAGCAATTGGCGGTATCGGCAAAAGCCACCTGGTCCGAGAAATTGATGCTTGCGATGGATTAATGGCAAAAATTACCGATCATGCAGGTATCCAATTTAGAGTATTGAATCAACGAAAAGGTCCAGCTGTTCGTGCAACACGCGCTCAAGCCGATCGAGTGCTCTATCGTCAAGCCATGCGACATGCCATAGAGACAACGCCTCATTTGACAATTTTCCAACAGCCAGTTTCTGATCTGACCATTGAACATGACCGTGTCACCGGCGTGGTGTTAGCAATGGGATTGGAATTAAAAGCCAAGACCGTTGTGATCACAGCTGGAACATTTTTGGCTGGCCAAATTCATATTGGGATGAATCAACAGTCAGGTGGGCGAGCAGGCGACCCGGCGTCAAATGAGCTTTCGAAGTCACTACGCGATTTACCCTTTCGAATTGCTCGATTGAAAACAGGAACACCCCCTCGTATTGATCGTCGTTCGGTTGATTTAGATTCGTTACCTGAGCAACCCGGGGATTTTCCAACGCCATACTTATCAATGATGAGTCAGGGAACAGAACATCCAACTCAGATTCCTTGTTATCTCTCAAGAACGACTGAAAAAACTCGCGATATTATTTTACAAAATCTCCATTTGAGTCCGATGTATGCCGGAGTTATTGAAGGAGTTGGTCCAAGATATTGCCCATCAATTGAAGACAAGATGGTGCGATTTTCTGATAAGCCAACTCACCAGGTATTTTTAGAACCTGAAGGCTTAACGTCTTTCGAATTATATCCAAATGGCGTGAGCACATCGCTTCCCTATGAAATTCAATTTGACATCATTCGATCAATGGACGGTTGTTCACAGGCCGTGATTACTCGACCTGGATATGCCATTGAATATGATTATTTTGATCCACGTGATCTTCAAGCGACGCTTGAAAGTAAGTTAATCGAGAACTTGTATTTCGCTGGCCAGATCAATGGAACAACAGGGTATGAAGAAGCTGGTGCACAAGGTTTGTTAGCAGGGGCGAATGCTGCGTTACGAGCACAAGGCAAAGACAGTTGGACTGTTGGTCGTGACGAAGGTTATTTAGGGGTGATGGTGGATGATCTTATTACTCTCGGGACGCAGGAACCCTATCGGATGTTTACGTCAAGGGCTGAATATCGTTTGGCGCTTCGTGAAGATAATGCTGATACTCGATTCACCGAAAAAGCTCGATCTCTCGGTCTGGTTAGTGATCAACGATGGAAGCATTTTAATGATCGTCAAGAGCAAATTACTCAGGAAATGCATCGATTGAAATCAACATGGATTCGCCCATCAGATCCGACGATTGAACAATTGAATTCAATATTGACATCACCGTTGAGTAAAGAAACGTCAGCGCATGATTTGTTAAAACGACCAGAAATTCATTATCACGATCTAGTTGAACGAGGTGAATTCTTGGGTCACAAGGACCCATCCGTCTCTTCTCAAGTTGAAATTTTAGTGAAGTATTCCGGTTACATCGATCGGCAAACCGATGAGATCAAAAAATTAAAGAAAAATGAGCAGGTCAAATTACCGACAACGATCGATTATCAATCGATCGTCGGGCTTTCAAACGAAGTTCGACAAAAGTTAATCGATCATCGGCCTGAAACCTTAGCTCAAGCGTCTCGGATATCGGGTGTTACCCCGGCTGCCGTTAGTCTCTTACTGGTACATTTAAAAAAATTAGATTTAATGAATATGGCGAGTTAATGCAGTTAGCCTCGGGGTTAGACATACTCAATCTTGATCTAACGAATCAACAAATCGACGCCCTCAACACGATTTTAGTTGAGCATATGAAATGGAACCAAGTGTTCAATCTCAGTGCTCATCGAACGGAACACGATGTCGTGGTTTATCAAATTTTAGACTCGTTGAGTGTTTATCCGTTTATTTCAACCGGAACACTTTTAGATATTGGAACAGGTCCGGGATTTCCGGGATTACCATTGGCAGTGATCTTCCCAGAAACACAGATAACGTTACTGGATTCAAACGACAAAAAGCTCTCATTTGCTCGTCATATCAAGTCGTTATGTCACTTAGATAATGTCGAAATTGTTCATCAGAGAATTGAAGATGTTCGGGATGATCAGCGATTTGATCAAATAATCAGCAGAGCTTTCACACATCTCAATGGTATGATCGACTGCTCGTTACGATTGCTATCTCCGAAAGGAAGGCTTTTGGCTATGAAGGGCGCGCAAGCCGAAAGCGAAGTCGCCGATGCGCAGATGACATACAGTAATTGTCATATTTCAGTGCATCAATTGCCTCATGTCGTTGAAGAACAACGCAAGGTTGCATTAGTTAAACAGGGATTGGAATGACACGAATTATTGCCATTACAAATCAAAAAGGCGGTGTCGGAAAAACAACGACGTGCGTCAACCTTGGTGCAACCTTGAGTGAAATGGGTCATCAAGTTTTAGTGATTGACTTCGACCCACAAGGAAATGCGACATCGGGTTCTGGTGTGTTGAAACATGCGATCGAACACGATGTTCGCGGTTTGTTGTTAGGGGAATCGTCGTTTCGCGATGTTTGTATTTTAGGGACCGATGCCGGTTATGACTTATTGCCCTCTGATATTCAGCTGACCGAAGCAGAAGTGGGTTTAATCGGACAAAGTCGAGCGCAATTTCGTTTAAAAGATGTGTTGGCAGAACAAGCCGAAAGTTATGATTTTGTGTTGATCGATTGTCCGCCAGCTTTAAGTATGCTGACCATCAATGGATTGATCGCAGCCAATGGGGTAATTATTCCAGTCCAATGTGAATTCTTTGCACTTGAGGGAATTGCGGCTTTAATCGAAACCATCGATCAAGTGAGAGCTGGTCATAATCCGGCTCTCGAAATCGATGGTGTTCTTCGAACAATGTATGATCCAAGAACGAGCTTAACACGCCAGGTTTCGCAGCAATTGGAACAATTTTTTGGGGAACGCGTGTTTAAAACCGTCATCCCAAGAAATATTCGTTTGGCAGAAGCGCCAAGTCATGGGTTACCGGTTTTAAGGTATGACCGATTATCGAAAGGTGCGTTGTCTTACTTGGCGTTAGCATCTGAATTACGTAAACGATTGAAATTGAAAACAGCGGCATGACACAGAAAAAACGCGGACTAGGCTTTAACCCTTTGTTAGGGTTGGATCAATCGACTGTAGATGCGGTACTCAATACCGAAAAAACAGGTTCCACGATCAAAGGAACGAGTGGACCATCGGGTTTGCTTCAGTTGGCGATCGAAAAAATTGTTCCCAATCCATTTCAACCAAGAACACGGTTTAATGAACTAGAACTGGATGAATTATCAGACTCCATTCGTCAACACGGGGTCATGCAACCGGTTGTTGTGAGACAAACTGTTCGAGGTTACGAGCTAATCGCGGGTGAGCGCCGCTGGAGAGCGAGTCAACGCGCAGGTCTCGCAGAAATACCCGCCCTTGTCCGCGATTTAGATGACCAACAGGTTGCAGCACTTGCGCTTATTGAAAATATTCAGCGCGAACAACTGACAGCCATCGAACAAGCACGAGCCCTTGCAAGGATGCGTGATCAGTTTTCAATGGACCAAACCGCACTGGCAACGATGATTTCATCCAGTCGGTCGAATGTTGCTAACCTGCTTCGTTTGTTGAATTTGTCCCAAGGTGTTCAGTCCATGCTGGAAGAGGGTCGATTAGAAATGGGTCACGCGCGCGCGCTGTTGCCATTGCCAGAAAACATGCAGGTGAAAACAGCCGAAGATGTCTTGCGATCGCAACTGTCGGTCCGACAAACAGAAACTCTCGTGAAGCGATTATTGTCAGACAATTCGAAACGAGATCAGGGTAGTGATCAAAAAGATCCTGATGTGAGTCGTCTGGAAGCAAAGTTATCGGATCGGCTGGGAGCATCAGTACAAATCAAGCCAAAAAGCGGTGGCAAAGGTCATATTGTGATCGAATATGGATCACTCGATATTCTCGATGGCATCGTGGCACGATTAAAAACAAAAGATTGAAATACACGACCTTCGCCTTAGTTTTGCTGATTGTCATTGATCCGACACAATGGAGTGCATATACTCCCGCGACTAATAAATGACGGTAATTGACATGAAACATCCGGCGAAGGTTGTTTTTCTGGTACAAGCCGCACTCACAATGGGCATTGGATCCATTGAATTTTTGATTTTAGGCCCAGCGCATGCGCTTAGCGCAGTGGTGGGTGGAAGTGTTGCGATGATTCCTCAGGGGCTCTTTGGTTTTTGGGTATTTCGGCAACGCGGAGCGCGAAATGCGCGATTAATTGCCCGGAACCTATTCGTAGGAGAGGGGTTAAAGTTAAGTATCACCGCAGTGTTGTTTGCGCTGGTTTGGACAAATGCCGATCAGCTTGAAACCTCCGCGGTACTTGCCGGGTTCGTGATAACGGTCCTGGTTGGACAGCTAAGTCTTCCCTTGATTTTGGGTGGGACTCGAACACACTAATTGGAATCAGTAATGGCGCTTCAAAACCCGACACCTTCTGAATATATCCAGCATCACCTGACAAATTTAACTTATGGCTATCACCCTGAGAATGGTTGGTCTTTTGCTCACGGAGCGAAAGAAGCATCTGAGATGGGCTTTATGGCAATCCATGTTGATACCATGGCGTGGTCTGTTGGTTTAGGCATTTTATTTTGTTGGTTATTCCGCGCAGGAGCCAAGGCGGCTCATGCAGGCGTTCCTACCGGAATTCTCAATTTCGTTGAACTGATGGTTGAGTTCGTCGATAAGTCTGTTAAAGAAACGTTTCATGGCAAAAGTGCGCTGATTGCACCGCTTGCGTTAACGATTTGTTGCTGGATTTTCTTGATGAATCTGATGGACCTTGTGCCTGTCGATTTGGTTCCGTATCTCTTTATGGTTGCCGGTGTCGATTATATGAAAATTGTGCCGACGACAGATGTTAACGCAACGCTTGGGATGTCAATCGGCGTATTTTTGCTGATTATTTTCTATTCGATTAAAATCAAAGGCGTTAGCGGCTTTGTTGGCGAACTGACACTCCAGCCATTTGGCAAGTGGATGATTCCATTCAATTTCTTGCTTGAAGGCGTCGGCTTGATTGCGAAACCTATTTCATTGGCTCTCCGACTGTTCGGTAATTTGTATGCTGGAGAGCTAATTTTCATCTTGATTGCATTGTTGCCGTTTTACTTGCAGTGGTTCTTGTCCGTTCCTTGGGCGATTTTCCACATTCTTGTAATTGTGCTTCAGGCATTCATTTTCATGATGCTTACGATTGTTTATCTATCGATGGCACACGAGCATCATTAATACATTAACGATTTAATTTTAACGTCCTTTAATTGGAGGAAATATGGAAACTGTAGTTGGAATGACCGCGATTGCCGTAGCGCTGCTGATCGGTATGGGTGCACTGGGTACTGCGATTGGATTCGGTATCCTTGGCGGTAAGTTCTTGGAAGGCGCCGCGCGTCAGCCAGAAATGGTCCCAATGTTGCAGGTGAAGATGTTCATCGTTGCGGGTCTTCTTGACGCGGTGACAATGATCGGTGTTGGTATTGCGCTGTTCTTCACGTTTGCGAATCCGTTCGTGGCACAGGTTTAAGACGTCCCGATCCTTTGGATGATTTAACCGACCGCGAGGTGTAATTGTGAATTTAAACCTGACCCTAATTGGGCAGCTCATCGCATTTACGATCTTTGTCATCTTCTGTATGAAGTATGTCTGGCCGCCAATTTCTGGCGCGTTGGCAGATCGACAGAAAAAGATCGCTGAAGGCCTTGATGCTGCAGACAAAGCAGCGCGTGACCTTGAAACCGCGAAGTCTCAGATCGAAGATGAACTGAAACAAGCGCGTTCACAGGTAACAGAGCTGTTAGAGCAGGCCAACAAAAGATCGTCACAGATCGTTGAAGAAGCGCAGGACAAGGCGCGCGCGGAAGCCGAGAAGATCATGGCTTCAGCACAAGCGCAAATTGCCCAGGATGCTGCTCAAGCACGGGAAGCGCTTCGCGCTGATGTCGCTCAACTTGCCGTTGTTGGCGCTGAGCGAGTGCTAGGTGCATCTGTTGATCAGGCCGCACACAAAAAGTTGTTAGCCGAGTTGGCTAACGAGCTGTAAGGAGACCGACCGATGGCAGAACTCACCACGATCGCTCGACCTTACGCGAAGGCAGTGTTTGCGCATGCGAATGCAACAAAGGCTCAGTCGTCTTGGAGTGCCTTTTTGAAAAAAGCAGCGTCCGTAACGACTGATTCTGCCATGGTTGAGGTACTGAAAAACCCTGCTGTTACAGCAGAAACAAAGTGCGAAATCCTTGGAGATCTCACCCAAGACGTAACTGTTGATGGTGTAGATGCTTTGATGGAAGCCTTGGCTCACTACGGGCGTCTGCTGGCGTTGCCTGCAATTTCAACTGAATTTGAGACCCTGCTGGCTCAAGGTCAGCAAGCGTTGGAAGTCACGATCACAAGTGCATTCCCGCTGGAGGCTGACGAAATACAGCTTTTAGAGTCAAAGTTGAAAACTCGATACGCAGGCAAAACGATTCGTGTTGAGACTGCCGTAGATCAATCATTGATCGGCGGGTTCGAGATTCGATCAAGTGACACTGTAATTGACGCAACGGTTCGAGGTCGGCTGTCGAAGATAGCCGAGTCATTGACCGCTTAAGCAAAGAGAATTTGAAAGGAAAGTTTCATGGATCAATTGAATCCTTCTGAGATCAGCGAACTGATCAAGCAGCGTATTGCCAAAGCTGATATCGCTGTCTCAGCAAAAAATGAAGGTACGATCGTCTCCGTTTCAGACGGTATTGTTCGCATCTACGGGCTTGCCGACGTCATGTACGGTGAGATGATTGAGTTTGATGGTGGCGTCTACGGAATGGCGTTGAACCTGGAGCGTGATTCTGTTGGCGCCGTTGTATTGGGCGACTATCAGAAATTGGCGGAAGGTCAAACAGCACGCTGTACGGGCCGGATTCTTGAAGTCCCCGTCGGTAACGGGCTTCTCGGTCGTGTCGTTGATTCCCTCGGTAATCCAATCGATGGTAAAGGTGATATCGATTCCGACGGAACGGATGCGATCGAAAAAGTTGCACCAGGCGTCATTGCGCGTCAGTCGGTTGATCAGCCTGTCCAAACGGGTCTCAAGGCGATTGATGCGATGGTGCCAATTGGCCGTGGTCAGCGCGAGCTCATTATTGGTGACCGCCAGACTGGTAAGACGGCGGTTGCGATTGATGCGATCATCAATCAGAAAGGGACTGGCGTAAAGTGTATTTATGTTGCCATTGGCCAGAAGCAATCATCGATTGCATCAGTGGTTCGTAAGCTTGAAGAGCACGGCGCAATGGGCCACACCGTTATCGTTGCCGCCGGTGCTGCTGACCCAGCATCTATGCAGTTTTTGGCGCCGTTTTCGGGTTGCACCATGGGCGAATACTTCCGTGATCGCGGTGAAGATGCCCTGATTGTTTATGATGATTTGTCAAAGCAAGCAGTCGCATATCGTCAGATTTCTTTGCTGCTCCGTCGTCCACCAGGACGTGAAGCATACCCTGGTGACGTTTTCTACTTGCACTCGCGCCTGTTAGAGCGCGCTGCACGTGTTAATGCCGATTATGTTGAGCAGTTCACAGGCGGAAAAGTTAAAGGCCAAACAGGTTCATTAACCGCTTTACCGATTATTGAAACGCAGGCTGGAGACGTCTCCGCTTTCGTACCGACGAACGTGATTTCGATCACCGACGGCCAGATCTTCCTCGAAACAAACTTGTTTAACTCGGGTATTCGCCCGGCGATGAACGCGGGTGTTTCGGTGTCTCGAGTTGGTGGTGCTGCACAGACTAAGATCGTGAAAAAATTAGGTGGCGGTATTCGTCTTGCACTTGCGCAGTACCGTGAGTTGGCAGCCTTTGCTCAGTTCGCATCGGATCTTGATGACGCTACGCGGAAACAGCTTGAGCACGGCCAGCGTGTTACAGAGCTGATGAAGCAGAAGCAATATAGTCCACAGTCAGTTGCTGAAATGGGTTTGGTGTTGTTTGTTGCTAACGAAGGCTTCCTAGACGACGTTGATGTCACCAAAGTGGTTGCGTTTGAAACAGCGCTTCTTGACTACTTTAATACCGAGTACGTAGCACTGCGTGACGAGATTAACGAGTCTGGTAATTACAACGACGACATCGCGGCGAAGCTGAAGGCTTGTGTCGAATCTTTCAAATCATCGCGGACCTATTAAGGTCAGGTAGGAAAGGGGCACAGGCATGGCAGTCGGAAAGGAAATTCGCACCCAGATAGGAAGCATCAAAAACACTCAGAAGATCACGAGTGCGATGCAACTGGTTGCAGCCTCAAAGATGCGTAAAGCCCAGGATCGTATGGGCGCAACCCGCCCATATGCAGATCGTATTTTGGAAGTTATTGGTCACTTGGCCTATGCCAACCCAGAATACAATCATCTGTACCTGGATGAGCGTGATGTAAAGCGCGTTGGATATATTGTAGTTTCGACAGACCGCGGTCTTTGCGGCGGATTGAACGCAAATTTGTTTAAGAAAGTTGTCGCTGAATTGGGCGCGCACCACGGAAACGGCGTTGAAGTTGACTTGGCGGTCATCGGATCGAAAGCGATTGGATTTTTCCGAAGCTTCGGTGGAAACGTTGTCGCAACTGCTGGACAAGTGGGAGATCAGCCAACAGTTGCTGATTTGATTGGTAGCGTCAAAGTCATGATGGATGCTTATGAAGAAGGCAAGATTGATCGTCTTCATGTCGTGTTCAACCGGTTTGTGAATACCATGACCCAGCAACCAACGGTGCAACAGTTGTTGCCGCTGCCGAAAGAAGAGCAAAGCGACTTATCGACAAGGATGGGAACACACTGGGATTATATCTACGAGCCTGATGCTCGCGAAGTGCTGGATGCATTGCTTGTTCGGTATGTCGAATCGCTCGTGTATCAGTCAGTTGTCGAAAATTTAGCGTGCGAGCAGGCAGCGCGAATGGTTGCAATGAAGGCGGCGACAGATAACGCAGGTCAGTTAATTGAAGACTTGGAACTTGTTTATAACAAGGCTCGCCAAGCAGCGATTACACAAGAAATTTCAGAAATTGTTGGCGGTGCTGCGGCACTGTAAAAACGGATTGTTTTAGGAGAAATACGATGAGTAGCGGAAAGATTGTCCAAATCATCGGCGCGGTCATTGACGTTGAATTCCCGCGTGAGTCAGTTCCTCAGGTTTATGATGCGCTGAACGTTGAAGGGAAGCCGATTGTTCTTGAGGTTCAACAGCAACTGGGCGACGGAATCGTGCGCACCATTGCCATGGGTTCAACCGAAGGTTTGTCTCGCGGTTTGCAAGTGACGAACACGCACAATGCGATTTCCGTCCCTGTCGGAACAGAAACCCTCGGCCGTATCATGGATGTCTTGGGTAACCCAATCGATGAGAAGGGTGACATTGGTGAAAAGGCGCGGATGCCGATTCACCGAAGTGCTCCGACGTTTGCCGAACAAAATGCATCGAACGAGCTATTGGAAACTGGGATTAAGGTTATCGATTTGGTTGCTCCCTTTGCCAAAGGCGGTAAGGTTGGACTGTTCGGTGGTGCCGGGGTTGGTAAGACCGTCAACATGATGGAATTGATCCGTAACATTGCGATTGAACACTCAGGGTATTCGGTTTTCGCAGGCGTCGGGGAACGTACTCGTGAGGGTAATGACTTCTATCATGAAATGACCGAGTCAAACGTTCTCGATAAAGTATCGCTGGTTTATGGTCAGATGAATGAACCCCCTGGAAACCGTCTTCGTGTGGCATTGACTGGCTTGACCATGGCTGAATACTTCCGTGACGAAGGCCGCGATGTTCTCCTGTTCGTTGATAACATCTACCGTTATACCCTCGCGGGTACCGAAGTATCAGCGCTTCTCGGTCGTATGCCGTCGGCTGTTGGATATCAGCCGACATTGGCGGAGGAAATGGGTGTTCTTCAGGAGCGAATCACATCCACGAAAACAGGATCGATTACATCGATTCAGGCCGTTTACGTTCCTGCGGATGACTTGACTGATCCATCACCGGCAACCACTTTCGCTCACTTGGATGCGACGGTTGTATTGAGCCGAAATATTGCTTCTCTGGGTATTTACCCAGCGGTTGATCCACTGGATTCAACATCACGTCAGCTCGACCCATTGGTCATTGGTCAAGAGCACTATGATGTTGCGCGGAACGTGCAATCGATTCTTCAGCGTTACAAAGAGTTGAAAGACATCATTGCGATTCTTGGTATGGATGAATTGTCAGAAGAAGACAAGATGACTGTTGCTCGCGCACGTAAAATGGAGCGTTTCTTATCGCAACCATTCTTCGTTGCAGAAGTCTTTACAGGCTCACCAGGTAAGTATGTGTCCTTGAAAGATACCATTCGCGGTTTCCAGGGAATTCTGAACGGTGAGTATGATCACCTACCAGAGCAGGCGTTCTACATGGTCGGTGGTATCGACGAAGCAGTTGAGAAGGCGAAGAGTCTTTAAGGGGTTCTCATGGCACATACCATGAAGTGTACGGTTGTATCTGCTGAACAGGCCCTTTACGAAGGGGATGTACAGATGATCATCGCTTCAGGTGATCTTGGCGATCTCGGTATAACACCGGGACATGCGCCTTTGATTACCTCACTCAAGCCGGGCCCAGTTCGTCTGGTCTTCGACAATGGTGAAGACGAACTGTTCTTTGTGTCTGGAGGGTTCCTTGAAGTGATCCCATCGCAGGTCACAATTTTGGCGGATACGGCAGAGCGGGCCGAAAATTTGGATGAGGCGGCGGCGCTTCACGCTCAAGAAGAAGCCAAGCGTCTTCTTGATGAACAGCAGTCCGAATTTGAATATTCCCGAGCTGCTGTTGAATTGGCTGAAGCGGTCGCACGGTTACGTGTGATCGACCAGTTGCGTCGACGCCGTGCTTAATATCGTCATTCTGGCTGCCGGAAAAGGCAGCCGGATGCATTCTTCTCTCCCAAAAATCCTACACCATCTTGCAGGTGAGCCATTACTCGGCCACGTGATTGCTACAGCCCAGCAATTGATCGACCACCATGGCGGTCGAATTCGCGTTGTTACAGGTCACGGAGCTGAGCAGGTTGATCCCTTTGTTGAAAGTGCTGGTGCAGAAGTTGTTCATCAATATGAGCAACTCGGAACAGGGCATGCATTACAAGTCGCCCTGAATGACATTGAACCTGAGGGACAGACGCTGGTTCTTTATGGCGATGTTCCTCTGATTCGCGTCAGTGATTTAGAGCCTCTCTTGACAGCCGGTTCAGATCAACTGGTCGTTTTAACGGCTCATGTGGACAATCCCAGCGGTTATGGGCGAATGATCCGCGATGCTGACGGGTCGGTTGTTGGCATTGTTGAGCACCGTGATGCGACCGCCAGCGAGCTTCAGATTCGTGAAATTAATAGTGGAATCTATGCAGCTCCGACTGCGTTGTTCCAGGAATTGTTGCCACAATTACCGAATGACAATGCTCAATCCGAATACTACCTCACCGATTGCGTTCACTTGAGTGTTCAAGCCGGCAAGCCTGTGCAAGGCATTCAAGGCTCAGTCACGGCGACCATGGGTGTCAATGACCGAGCGCAATTGGCAGCCCTTAATCATCTGCTACAAACTGAGCGACGCGCAGCATTGATGGCCCAAGGCGTGACGCTAGTCAACCCAGATACTGTCTATATTAATGGAACCGGGATTTCGATCGGCTCCGATACGGTGATCGAACCGAACGTGACATTAAATGGGCCGATTGCAATCGGCCATCAAGTCACCATCGGTTTTGGTTCACATCTCACAGGCGCCACTATCGGTGACCAGACTGTCATTAAGCCCTATACGGTCATCGATAGCGCGACCGTTGGCTCGATGGCGCAGATCGGCCCGTTCGCGCGCTTAAGACCCGGTACAAACCTCGGAAATTCGACCCATATTGGTAATTTCTGCGAAACCAAAAATGCTGTTGTTGGCGAGGGTTCCAAGGTGAATCATCTGTCTTATGTGGGGGATGCAACCCTTGGTCAAGATGTGAATATTGGTGCAGGGACCATTACCTGTAATTATGATGGAGCTCAGAAGCATCAGACAACCATTGGCAACCATGTGTTTGTTGGATCGAATACAAGTTTGGTTGCGCCTGTCAGTCTTGGTGATGGTGCGACGACTGGTGCCGGCTCAGTCATCACAACTGATGTTGAACCACAAAGCCTTGCCCTATCACGTTCAAAACAGCTAAATATTCAGGGCTATCAACGACCGAAAAAGTCAAAGGACTAATTCATGTGTGGCATCGTCGCAGCCATTGCTCAGCGCCCAGTTCAATCGATTCTGATTGAAGGACTAAAACGTCTTGAATATCGGGGTTATGATTCCGCGGGTCTTGCTACGCTCAATGATCATCATATCGAACGTACTCGTGCACAAGGAAAAGTGGCGGAGCTTGAGGCCCTGTTAACTGATTCGTCAGCACATCAGGGTATTGCCCACACTCGTTGGGCAACGCACGGCGTTCCCAGTGTCCGAAACGCGCATCCTCATCAGTCAGGACGATTTGCTGTTGTTCATAATGGAATTATTGAGAATTTCGACGCCTTAAAAGCCGAATTGATCGCTCAGGGTTATGCCTTTGAGTCTGATACAGATACCGAGACGATTGCGCACTTGTTACATTCTGTGAGCCGATCGATCGATTCATTTGACGTTATTGTTCAAACCGTGATTCGTCGACTAGAAGGCGCATTTGCTCTCGCGATTCTTGATGAGCATACTCCGGGCGTTATTTGGGTTGCGAGACAAGGTAGTCCCTTGGTCATCGGTGTTGGCCATGGTGAGCATTTTGTTGGTTCTGATCAACTGGCGTTATTGCATGTCACGGATCGATTCGTTTATTTAGAAGAAGGTGATACCGCGCGCTTAACCGCAAAGACGTTGGAGATTTTCAACGCTGACGGTGAGGCTGTCACGCGCCCTGTTGTTCGCGCTTCGGCGTCAAGTGAGCAGGTATCTAAGGGCGAGTATCGCCATTTCATGGCTAAAGAAATCCATGAGCAACCAGAAGCCGTTCGCTCAACACTCTTAGGCCGTCTTGGTAAAGATCGTCTTTTATCAGGAATCCTTGGCCCATCAGGCGATGCGTTACTTGAATCAGCACAAGCCGTCCAAATTGTTGCTTGCGGAACGAGCTATCACGCGGGATTGGTCGCAAAATATTGGATTGAAAGCTTGGCGGGTATCCCCTGCCAAGTGGAGATTGCCAGTGAATATCGTTATCGGAAGGTGGTGACTTTACCGAATACGTTATGGATTGCGATTTCGCAGTCGGGTGAGACAGCGGATGTTCTGTCCGCGTTACGACATCTTGATTGTGAGCAGGTCGCAGCGACGCTAGCAGTCTGTAATGTTCCAACCTCCAGCTTAGTCCGGGAAACCGACTTAGCGCTCTTAACTGAGGCTGGACCAGAAATTGGTGTGGCAAGTACCAAGGCATTTACAACACAGTTAACCGTGTTGTTGTTGTTGGCTGGTCTCTTGGCCAAAACGAAAAAAACAACAGATTTTGATGAGCAGAATTTCGTCCAGCAGTTGCAGCAACTCCCCGAATTACTATCAGCGGTTCTTTCAATTGAGCCGCAGGTGAAGATCATTGCTGAGCAATTTGTCGATAAGCAGCACACGTTGTTTCTAGGCCGATCAACCATGAATCCCATTGCGATGGAAGGTGCCCTGAAGCTCAAGGAGCTCTCATATATTCATGCAGAGGCTTATCCGGCCGGCGAGTTAAAGCACGGACCACTTGCCTTGGTCGATGAACATATGCCGGTTGTGGCGGTTGCCCCCAATGATGAGTTAGTTGAAAAATTGCGCTCAAACTTATCAGAGGTTAAAGCACGAGGCGGGCAGTTAATTGTTTTCGCTGACTTTGCCGTCGCGACCACCGCTTCTGAGGAGATCACTCAGTGTGTACTCCCTGAAACAGATGCATTGATTGCACCGATTGTGTTTACGCTTCCGCTACAACTGTTGTCTTATCACGTTGCTGTCTTACGAGGGACTGATGTGGATCAGCCAAGGAACTTGGCTAAATCAGTTACCGTAGAATAACCGTCACTTATTTTGAGTACGGATATTTAGCTGCAGCAACTTGTAGAACAGGAAAATCACAACGCCAGTTCCGAGTGTATCGCCAACCACAAAATGGACGGTGTACTGAAACGCCTGTTCCATCGGCACCGCACCGAGCAATACTTGTTGAATGGCTGACAGAATTCCTGAACTGAATGAGATGAGTAGTGCAAAAATCATCGCTCCGGTGATGGTGAGTTGGCTCTGGTCCTTGTCGCCGAATACGTCCCAATTTGCTGAGTTTAAAAGGGACAACCAAAGGGGGTAGAGAAGAGCTATACAACCATTCAGGATGATCACCTCAACCCAGGATTCCAATCCCGAAAATTGCAGACTGATGATCATTCGTGAAATCAGGATAACAGGGAGAAACCACCATCTAAGCAAATAAAACGATAAGAAAATAATGCCAGCAGGTAAATAGACCATACTTGCATGCTGGGTCACCTCGAAACTGAGCAGACTCTCGAGCGGAAAGATAATCCACTTTTGAATCTGATACATCACTAAAGCACTGATTATGAGCCAAATAGTGAGTTTTTTTCGGTCATCGAGTATTCTAAGAAGCAAGTAAAGGTTCCGGATCGATTCGTCAAAAATTGTATTTTGACCATGCCCGCATTTCACAGGGCCTGCAACTGATTTTTTCGGAATATTGTATTCATCTGAGGTATGGAAATGAGTTTATCAACTGAACGCGCTTTGAACTTGCTGCGAGTGATTGAAAAGGCAGAAGAGATCTCTCAACGAGAGCTTGCGGAACAGGTCGATGTCAGTTTGGGCACAGCCAATCAGACGATTCGCGCACTTGTTGGTGCTGGAATCCTCGAAACGAACATCGTCACGACATCCAAAGGGAAGCGCGGCCAGACTTATCATTTAACTGCGGTCGGCAAAGAGCAGCGTAAAGAGCTCGCTAAAGAACGAATCCAGGAATGCATGAGCGAGATTCAGCAATTAACGAGCGAAATCGACACGTTACAGCGCGAAATCTAACCACTGGATGATCTATCACTATTCCCATGCACCAATTCGAAAAGAAATCGAATCAGCTGGCTTTATCGGGCTCGAAGGTTGTCGGTTAGAGTATTTTATTGAGGCTGGCCTGCATTTAAATCAGCCTCGTTCTTCCGAGTTGAGCTATCAATGGCGAAGCTCAAAAAAAGAATACAAGGCACGTGGGCGATATGTTTGGTTCACTGAACAACCCTTTTCTTATGCGATCGGAAATCCAGAGGTTGCGAAAACACGCTACGCATTCGAGCCTGCTGACATCCGTGCTTATAGTTGGCCAATTCTGATGGATATGGCCAGCGGTGATAAAAAGCGATTTTCTGCAATGAAAGCGGTCTCAGAACTTGGAATGAATTCGGGTGATGATCCTTTTAAGTGGTGGGTGACTTTTGAAGAAGTGTCACTTGAGAAGTGTCAATCGATTGACGAAATCGGTGCGTTTCCATCGATGCACAGTTCATGACCCAGTTGTTATCGTCATCGCGCTGAATAGGTTTCCAACCAGTATTCCTGCGATATAACCGATACTTATTGCGACGGTCTTTCTTTTGGTTGAGCCCGTCGCGCCATCGTTAAACGACACATCGTCGAATTCACTTTTAAAAATGGAAATGGGAAGCGTGTTGGAACGAATCGTATGGATGTTTCGATGATCAGTCAGTCGCTTGATCATCCAGTAGACGCCAGGAACCATGAGGGCAATCAAAAGGCTATACATGCTTTGTTGAATCAGGATTCCAAGACATAGGCCAAGTAACGATGCGAGTAATGTTGCGACAACCATCATTCGTCCTCCCTACCACTCATCTACAATATGTCGTGTTAGCTGATAACATAAAACACAAGATGTTGATTTTCAATGGTTCTCTATTGAGGTGTCTCGATGCGCCAATGTTTCGATGAGTTGACCATCCACACGCGCGGTCACTCAATGCATTTGATCACCCAAGCGGTTGGTGGAACGATCCAACATAGCGGCATTCAACAGGGAATTTGCCAACTGTCTTGTTTGCATACATCAGCATCGCTTGTCGTGCAGGAAAATGCGTCGTTGGATGTGCAGACCGATCTATTAGCGTTTTTGGATCATCTGGCGCCGATGGAGGCGGGTCGTTACACACACGACCTTGAGGGTTTGGATGATATGCCTGCGCATTTAAAGACAGTGCTCACTCAAACCCATTTGAGTTTGAGTATTCGCCATGGACAGTTGGTACTCGGTCAGTGGCAGGGGATTTTTTTATTGGAGCATCGACAGCAGGGATCCCATCGTCGGATTCAGGTGCACATCATCGGTGGCGATTAATTTTTGTCTTCGAGCGTGCCAAGAATAGTGGCCCGTTTGGTTTCAACGTGTTGTATTAATATCGCCTCGAGTCGTTCAGGATCTTTGGCCTCGAGCGCCGCAATGATTTCTTCATGCTCCGAGACCGCTTTTGCCCAACTTTCTTCGGTCATTTGCGCACTAAATCGTGCGCGCCGGACCTTGGCTGAGAGGCTATTGATGGTGTCGACGAGGGTTTGGTTACCACTTCCTTCAGTGACCAACTCATGAATCAATCGATTGGTTTCAAAATACTCTGCAACTTCTCGATTTTGATAATGACTGATCATTTGATCGTGAACTTTCCGCACTTGAGCAATCTTTTCTTCACTCATATAAGTAGCAGCTAAGCGCCCACCAAGACCTTCGAGTGCGGCCATGATTGGCAGAATTTCTGAGACGTCTTCGTGGCTGATAATACTGACGCTTGCGCCACGATTGGGTTGCAGCTCAATGAGCCCCTCAGTCGCCAAAGAACGAATGGCTTCCCGCAGAGGCGTGCGACTGACTCCCATGGTGTTGCAGAGATCGATTTCATTCAGCCGAGCCCCCGGTTCTAATTCTCCAGAATCAATCATTAGCCGCAGTCTTTCGGCGACCTGAACGTGCAAGGGTGCTCGAATAATGATGCTGGAATTCACTGGCCTAGTCCTTCCTGAGATGTTCGGCCAAGAGTACAGCCACATGTTCGGCTTGGCGAGCAGTGTTGTCGGTGATCTGGTGTCGACAACTGGTCCCATCGGCGATGATCCGAGCATTGGATGATGCGCTTCGAACAGCGGGTAATAGATCGAGCTCAGCCATTGCAATCGATTCTTTAGCGGTTTCAGTCTGGTATCCAAAATGACCAGCCATTCCACAGCATGACGATTCAATCATAGACACCTTTAAACCTGGAATTCGTTGCAGCAGGGATTCGACTGGACCCATGGCACGTGCCGCTTTTTGATGACAATGTCCATGCACCAACACCTCTGGGCATTTTGCTGGTTGAAGGTTGAGGACCATGTTCTCTTCTTGGAGGGCTTGTTCAACAAATTCTTCAAATAAATACGCGTGTTTCGCTAGTAGCGTTGCATCGTCACTGGGTAGCAATACCTGAAACTCATCTCGAAGCGTCAACAGGCACGATGGTTCAAGTCCTACCACAGAGATACCTTGGCGAATCCAGGGCATGACAGTTTCGATAAACCGTGCAGCCTCTTTTTTCGCTTGGTCAACTAAGCCTGCAGCCAAAAACGTGCGTCCACAGCATACGGAGCGGTTATCGGGTTTTGGCTCAATGACCTCGTACCCCATGGCTTCTAATACTTGGCGTGCCGCATACAAGTTTTTGGTCTCAAATGACCGGTTGAAGGTGTCACCAAAGAGAATGACGGTCGGACGATTTGTCTGTGGTTCGTTTGCCGGTTCTTGATATGTTCCCTCCCAGACTGGGAGCCGACGATCTTTCGAGAGGCCGATGACTTTTTCGGACAGCCAAGGAAGTCCGGGGATTTGATCGCGAAGATTGGCGAGCCAGGGCACTTTTTTTAACCAAGGCGAATAATGTGGCATATACGCAATGAGCTTTTCTCGAAGGCCTATGCCAAAGCGTTGGGTGCGCTGATAGAGAACTTCCGTTTTCATTTTAGCCATATCAACACTGGTTGGACATTCGTTCTGGCATGCTTTGCAGCCGACGCAGAGCTTCATCGTTTCAAGCATGTCGTTCGAGGTTACGGCATTTGGTCCTAACTGACCCGACAACGCTAACCTCAGGGTATTCGCCCGTCCTCTGACGAGGTCGCGTTCGTTTTTTGTCACCCGGTATGATGGACACATCACGCCGACATCGGTTTTCCTGCAGGCACCGTTGTTATTACACATTTCGATAGCCCCGCTGAAGCTACCCCAGGCCGACCAATCGAAGCCGGTTTTAAAGGATCCATGGACGGCTACGCGATCCTCATATTCAGGGCCAAACCGAAAGAGTGATCGATCGTCGTGTTTGGGTGGATGCACGATTTTGTTGGGATTGAAGAGGCCTTTTGGATCAACCATGCGTTTGACGTCTTCAAACAGTGCGACGATTTCAGACCCGAACATGTCTCGATGGAATTCAGAGCGGGCAATTCCATCACCGTGCTCTCCCGAATGTGATCCTTTGTATTCGCGAACCATCGCAAAAGCATCTTCGGCGACGGCTCGCAGAGCGTCGGCCCCGAGCTGTTTCTTCAGGTTTAAGACAGGCCGTACATGCAGTGTTCCAACGGACGCGTGAGCATACCAACAACCACTGGTCCCATGCTTTGTAAAGACTTCGGTGAGGCGTCTGGTGTATTCGGCGAGATCTTTCAGATCGACCGCGCAGTCTTCGACGATGGAGATTGGTTTTGCATCACCGCGCATCGACATCATGATATTCAGACCTTGTTTTCTGACTTCCCAGATTTGTTTTTGGAACGCGGGCTCCTCGGCTCGAACCACCGCATCGGGTTGTCCGAGGTCAGACATCATTTGTTCCAGTTGGTTGAGTCTTCGAATATTTTCGAGTTGATCTTCTTCAGAGAACTCAACCAGCAGTAATGCATCGGGTTGTCCTTTGACGAACAAATCCACCGTCTTCGCAAACATTGGAATATCGCGAGACAAATCGATCATCGTCCGATCGACCAGTTCCACGGCTGATGGCCCTAATGTCACCAGATGCTGTGCTGCATCCATCGCAGCGTAAAAGGTTTTGAAATGACAGACGCCAAGCGTTTTATTGGTTGGAATTGGCGACAGTTTGAGTTCGATTTCCTCAAACAACCCGAGGGTACCTTCACTGCCGACAAACAGATGTGCTGGGTTACTTTTCGTTCCAGGCCAGCAACCCGATCCCCCATTACCATCTGGGATTAAAGCATCGATGTTGTACCCACCGACACGTCGCATCAGTTGGGGAAGACGTGACTCAATCAACGACTGATTGGATGCGCCGAGATACAGAAGTCGACCGAGAAGATCTGTTCGAGTTTCGAGCTCTGCCTGTGATCGTTGTTGATCTTCAACTGAGAGCTCGCGCCAATGCGCGGTTGACCCGTCGGCGAGCAGCGCGCGAACGCTCTCCACGTTATCCCGCATGGTGCCGTATCGAATGCTACGTGAGCCACAACTGTTATTGCCGGTCATCCCACCAAGGGTGGCTCGGCTTGAGGTTGAGACGTCAACGGGGTACCACAGACCGGTCGAGCGCAGTTTTGCATTTAGGTGATCGAGGACAATTCCCGGCTGGACGATACATCGCTTCTGGTTGGCATCAAGATGGACCAACTGATTGAGGTACTTAGAGTAGTCAATGATCAGGGAGCGGTTAATCGTCTGACCGTTTTGACTCGTCCCTCCACCCCGACCGGTGAGGCAGATCTCGGAGTCATGGGCAATGGAGATGAGCGCTCGCAGATCGTCGATCGTTTTCGGGACAACGACCCCTAGTGGACACATTTGGTAATGACTGGCATCGGTGGCATAGCGACCTCGGTCAAACCGTGAAAAGAGGATTTCGCACTGCGTTTCAGAGTCGATACGTTGTCTCAGTCGACGCAACTCACCCGCATCGAGATCACGAGGTTTCGGCGGTGGATTGTGGGTGCTACCTGGAGGTGCTGTCAGAGTGTTCATCGCTTTTCTTGTTCGTTTTTATTTTGCATACAAAATACGATATGCATATTATTCGGTTTTGAGATAGGCTTGCAACATCAGCCTGTGGTTTCATACGACGAGATAACAATAAGGATTCCACCCATGGCCTACAGGGCAGGACGACATTTTCTTCAAATACCAGGGCCAAGCCCGGTTCCAGATCGGATTTCGCGCGCAATCGATGCCGCGGTGATTGATCATCGAGGCCCGGACTTTGCTGACCTTGGGAAGTCTGTGCTGTCTGGGATGCAGCGTATTTTCAAAACCAAATCTCCAGTGGTGATTTATCCAAGTTCTGGAACTGGCGCCTGGGAAGCATGCCTTGCCAATGTGCTGACAGCAGGGGATCAGGTCGTCTTTTACGAGACCGGACAATTTGCGACTCTTTGGAAGCAGATGGCAGATCGATTGGGTATCGAGACAGAGTTTTTAGCGGGGGATTGGCGTCACGGAGTCGATGCGAATCGGATCGAAGAGCGGCTACGCCAAGACACAGCGCATGCGATCAAAGCGGTGTGCTGCGTTCACCATGAAACCAGTTGTGGGATCACCTCAGATATTGCATCGGTCCGCCAGGCGATAGACGCGACCGGTCATCCAGCGTTATTACTCGTCGATAGTATTTCAGGACTGGGATCTGTTGATTACGAGCATGATGGATGGGGTGCTGACGTGACGGTTTCAGGGTCCCAGAAAGGGCTGATGATGCCCCCTGGCCTCGGCTTTAACGCTCTATCGGAGCGGGCCATTGAGGCGGCAAAACGCGGCGGTTCAAAACGATCGTACTGGGATTGGGAAGAGATGTTGGTCTCAAACGCCACTGGTTATTTTCCCTACACTCCCGCAACCACTCTTCTTTACGGGCTCAAAGAAGCGATCGCGATGCTCGAAGAAGAGGGCCTTGACAATGTTTTCGCGCGTCATCTGCGTCTTGCTGAAGCATGCCGTCAAGCGGTGGCTGTTTGGGGTCTTGAAACAGTCTGTCAGAATCCAGCGGAGCACTCGAACGTGTTGACAGGCATCATGATGCCTGACGGCCATGATGCCGATGCCGTGCGACGCATAATTTTAGAACGATTTGATATGTCGCTTGGGACAGGTCTTGGAAAGCTGAAGGGTAGAGCGTTCCGTATAGGCCATCTGGGCGACTTCAACGAACTCACACTCATGGGCACGCTAAGTGGCGTGGAAATGGGTCTGGGCCTTGCCGGTGTGCCGCACAAGGCAGGGGGAGTAGAGGCTGCAATGCAGGTTCTGATGCGGTAATTCAAACTCACTCCAGGATAACAATAAATCGGAGGAAACTATGAAAATCTTACGTTCACTAGCAGCATCAGCGGCTGTTTTATCAGCGGCGGTCACGGCGCAGGTTCAAGCAGCAGATGTGACTTTGAAGTTCGGACACGTCGGGGCACCTGGATCTTTATTTGAGGCCAGTGTTAACGCCTACGCACAATGTGTGAATGATGAATCCAATGGCAAAATTGAAGTGCAAACTTTTGGTTCATCGCAGTTGGGCAAAGACAAAGAACTTCTTCAAAAACTGAAGTTGGGTCAGGTCGATTTTGCCCTTCCCTCATCAGTCATGTCGTCTGTCTCTGATGAATTCGGGGTGTTTGAAATGCCCTACATCATCAAAGATCGCGAGCATATGAAGCGCGTTCAGGACAAACTTGGTGATACCTTCCAGGCGGCTGCTGAAGCCAAGGGCTATCACATTGTTGGGTATTTTGAGAATGGCTTCCGCCACATCACCAACAATACACGTCCGGTCAACGTTCCTGCTGACCTCGACGGCGTCAAGCTCCGCACACCGAAGGGTGCGTGGCGCGTCAAGATGTTCAAGCTTTATGGTGCCAACCCAACACCGATGGCGTTTTCTGATGTCTTTACGGCATTAAAAACCGGGGTGATCGATGGGCAGGAAAATCCCTATGCACAGATTGCATCGGCGAAGTTCCAGGAAGTCCAGAAATACCTGTCTATTACAGGTCACGTCTATACCCCTGCCTATGTGCTTTCATCGAAAAAACACTTCGAAAAGCACCCAGCTGACGTCCGTAAGGTCCTTTCAAGCTGTGCAGCATCGACACAAACCTTTGTGTACCGAAAAGCCGCCGCACTTGAGACAGAGCTTTTGGATGTGATCAAGGCAGCCGGCGTTGAAGTCAATACCGCGGATAATGCAGCATTCATCAAGGCATCGAAGCCAATTTATGATGAGTTTGCATCGTCTGTGAAAGGTGGCGCTGAGTTGGTGAAAACCGTTCAGAGTCTTGCGAACTAATCGGGTGATATCACCCGAAGTGGCGGCCCGTTCGGGCCGTCCATTTCAATCAGTCAGGAGTATGATGTGAATCGGTTCGCAAAAGCTGTCGATCAGTGGTTAGTGTGGTTCATTTTATTTCAGATGATCGCGTTAACGGCGGTTGTTATTTTCGCAGTCTTGGCTCGAATCACGGGGAATTCGGTGTCTTGGTATGACGAAATTGCTGCGATTCAACTGGCTTGGCTGACGTATTACGGTGGCGCCTATGCGGCGTTGCATCGGCGACACATTGGATTTGATACGGTGTTATTGTCCATCCCAATGCCCATCCGAGCATGGGCTGTGATCTTTGCGGAAGCAGTGGTCGTCGGATTTTTTGTCCTACTGGCCTACACTGGCTACCAAGTCCTCGTCATTCTAGAGGGCGAATATTTAGTCTCTCTCACCTGGGTTCCAATTCAATTGACACAGTCAGTGATTCCGATAGGGGCCACTTTATTTGTGATTTGTGAATTGTTGAGCTTCCCTAACTACTATCAAAAGTCCTGTGCTGGGATCTCATTAGAGCACGCTGAAATTGAGGAAGAAGTCGAGACCGAACTGGCGAAAGCAGGAGTCAAATCATGATCGTACTTGTGATGTTTTTGATTCTCGTCGCGTTGATTTGCTTGAATGTGCCCATCGCCGTCGGCCTTGCTGTCGCCGCAATTTTCGGTCTAGGTGTGACTGAAGGTGTCGATAGTATTGTGACTCTCGCTTTGGATATGTATGACGGCTCGACCAAGTTTTCGTTGATTGCGATCCCCATGTTCGTTCTGGCTGGCGCGATTATGAATGCCGGTGGCATCACCGATAAACTCATCAACTTTGTGAATGCCATCATTGGTTTTGTTCGCGGCGGACTTGCAATGGTTAACATCGGTGTGAGTCTTTTCTTCGCGGAAATCTCAGGGTCGGCCGTTGCTGACGTGGCGGCGCTCGGTTCGGTATTGATCCCGCAGATGAAAAAACGGGGTTACTCTGCACCATTGGCGGCTGCCGTGACCTCTTCGTCTGCCTCTTTGGCCATTATTATCCCGCCATCCATCCCGATGATTTTGTACGCCACATCGGCAGGAACGTCTGTTGAGCAGTTGTTCGTCGCTGGGATAATTCCTGGATTGTTGGGTGCGTTTGGTCTCATGGGAATGGCCTATTATTTTGCGCGTCGATATAACTTGCCGAAGGAAGACGCATTCGAGTTCCGCCGTCTCTGGACCACCTTGGTCGATGCATTACCCGCCTTTACCCTGCCTGTGGTGATTTTGGGGGGTATTTTTGGTGGCTTCGTGACTGCGACTGAGGCCGCAGGATTGGCTGTGGTTGCGGCCTTGGTTGTGAGTGCTTGGTACTCCAAAATGGATTTCGGGCATCTCAAACGCGCGATGATCGACGGTGGTGTTCAGACAGCCGTCGTGATGTTACTCGTCGCTGCCTCTGTCGTGATGGGTGGCTTCTTAACCCGCGCACAGATCCCACAAGATTTTGCTCGTTGGATCTTGGAGATCACGACCAATCAGTGGGTGATTCTGGCGATTTTGAATGTCTTTTTCTTAGTCATCGGTTTCTTTTTGCACTCAGCCGCCGCGATTATCTTGGTCGTTCCGATCGTGATTCCTTTAATTCAAGCAGCCGGCATCGATCCGATTCATTTCGGCTTGGTGGTCACCTTGAACC
>OBAL01000002.1_pt1 | contig 81691 bp, 85 predicted proteins | sample 1516331 | NCBI WGS metagenome assembly OBAL01 (sample SAMEA3275603, study PRJEB22092) | marine metagenome | biome: ENVO:00000038, "LAGOON"; feature: ENVO:00002042, "SURFACE WATER"; material: ENVO:00002019, "BRACKISH WATER" | collected 2014-06-21T13:56:00+00 | depth 0 m
TTCCAGAGCTACAGTCCCCGCATGGATGAACAAGACACACTCGATATTGCTGCCCACTGCGGACTCCCCTGGATTGATCTCTCGCTGGTTGATCCTCATCGCATTGATTCAACAGAGACCGGCCCTGTTATTCAGTTGAACGCGCATTTAAAACTCCCCCTGATATCAAGAGCCAACAATCTAAAACACCTCATGCCAAACCAGGTGCTGGCGATGTCCGATCAAGAGCATATCGATCGTTTTACTGTACGCGGAGACGATCCTGACCAATTGGAATTTGAAGACTCAACACACGATGAACATGAGCTCACACAAGCACCCCTCGTGAGATATTCACGGCACGTATTAACAGATGCCATTCAGAAAGGTGCATCTGATATTCACATCAGTCCAACTGCTTCTGGCTACGAGATATTTCTGCGGATCGATGGTTTTTTGGTCCGACAACCAAGTGCTCCACAGCAACTCGAGCGCCGCTTGATTGCACGTATTAAGGTAATGGCCAATTTAGACCTGACTGAGTCGGGAACAGCACAGGATGGATCTCTCATCGTGACCGATGCGCAACAGCAACGTCGCCGATTTCGTGTTGCGATCCTACCTTCCTTGCACGGCGAGAAAGCAGTACTTCGTTTAGTCGGACACGCTTCAAGCATTCCACCCATTTCTGGACTCGGACTCACCGATCAGCAAGCAAAAGAAATCACAAAGGCACTCAATTCAACTCAAGGGCTCATTCTCATTACAGGTCCAACAGGTTCAGGTAAATCCGTGACGCTTGCTCGGATGTTATTGGATCTTGCGCGCGAAGATCGCCATGTCGCAACGGTCGAGGATCCAATCGAATTCGAACTCCCGAACGTTCACCAAGTACAACTTAATCGAGCACGTCACCTCGATTTTCCAAAAAGCCTTCGTGCATTACTCAGACAAGATCCGGACGTCCTGATGATCGGAGAAATTCGTGATCAAGAAACAGCAGAAATCGCGATTCAAGCATCCGAAACAGGTCATCTGGTGCTTGCAACACTTCACACTAAGCGCGCTCAAGATGTGCCTAATCGCTTATCGCACTTCGGTATTACCGCGCATGCCTTTGATGCCTGCGTACGACTCGTGATTTCACAACGTTTGATCCGCACGCTCTGTCTGATTTGTGGAGGCAGTGGGTGCAGTGAATGCAATCAAGGCTTCAGAGGTCGCGCGGGTCTCTTTGAGTTCTGGCATCCAGGAGACCCTATTAGGGATGCGCGATTTGATTATTACGCATCGGTCACACACCACCTCGCGCGATGCGCAACCCAAGAAAAGGAAATCCAACGTGTTCTCGGATATCTCCCTGATCCAACTCCCGAAACCCACCTCCACTGAAACAGAAATCCTGTGTTTATGGGCGCCACTCATCTCATCTGGTCTCACAGTGACTGAATCGATTCAGCTACTGGCTGATGGTGCAGAGCGCGAGGGCGACCAAATTGGTTTTCGGCAAGTATTAAACGCGCTTGGCAAAGGACATAGCCTGTATGCAGCACTTCATGAATCACGCTTACCGATCTCGGAATCTGTCCTTAAAGGAATCAAAAGTGCAGAACTGACGGGTACGCTTGGATCGATGCTAAAACGCGCATCCGAAAATGCAGAGTCGATTCGGGCCATGCGCTCGAAGGCTTGGGAAGCTGCCCGGTATCCGCTCATTATTGGTTGCCTTGCCCTACTGATTATTATTGGGCTCATTATCTCTATCGTGCCCAAATTCGAAGCGTTGTATGCACGTATGGATTCAGACCTCCCGAAAGCAACTGAATTCCTTCTTGCTGTGTCTGATTTGTTGCAAAACCACGGCATCATGACCGCTGTATTCAGCCTAATCATAATCGTACTTGTACGTTTTGCATTGAAATCAAATCCAGGACAACAAACGGCTGATTGGGTTCTGAATCGACTACCAATTATTTCAACGCTCAGACAAGAACTCTTTTCGCACCGCGTGATATCGACTCTCGAGCTTTTGGTTGGATCGGGTGTGGTTTTACCTGATGCATTAAAAGCAAGTGCCGAAATCATCCCCTCTCCTTCATATCAGGCGTCGCTGATTGAGGCCTCAAAACGCATTCGTCAGGGTCAACGATCAGACCTCGCACTCAATCAGTCCATACTCGCCCCTCTGATGCGGCAGTTATGGACCATTGGCGTTCGATCGGGACGACTGACGGAATTTTTGAGCATCGGCAGACAAGTCTTAGGTGATCGACTCAATCAGCGATTAACCATTCTCACGAGCTTCCTTGAACCCACCTTAATGGCTGCGCTTGGATTACTTACGGGTGGTGTCATGCTCGCTCTCTACCAACCGATTTTCTCACTCGGAGATGCGCTTTGATGCTATGGCTTCTGATCCCATTACTTTCTGTCCTCATCATCATGCAAGCCACGCAATTGCCACGTTCAATCGTGCATTCTGCGATCACTGAATATCGATTCTTTGTACGCGAACCAGCCTATCCGAAGCGCTTATCACTACGAGAGGCCGTGGGCTTAGTCATCACATGGCTCGTTCTTTCTATTATTCCTCTGACATTCGATCAGCCGCTTCTTTGGAAAGCGATGACGCTCGTTGTTACGGCCGCACTCTTAACAGGGGCAATGATCGACTACAGAACGGGGTTGCTGCCATTTAGGGTCTCAAGCGTTGTTGGTATTTCTGCGTTGCTATACACATCCATCAACGCGCCTTTTGAGATGACGACCCATCTCATTACTGCACTCGGTGTTGCTACAATACTTTGTCTGATCAATGGCCTGAGCCGACGGCTTTGGCAAATCACACCGTTAGGTGGCGGGGATATCGCCCTGCTAGCCGCTTTGGGTCTCTGTTTTTCACTCACAGAGATTGCCGCCATCATCTGGATCGCTTCAATCACGGGTCTCGTTGAATCTCGAGTCAAACGACGCTCCATGATTCGCTTTGGACCACATTTGGCCTTGGCTACCTTGTGTTGTTGGCACCTAAAAGTCATCCTTTAGCAAAGGAGATCAATTTGAGAACACCTGTCTACGGACTCACAGGCGGTATTGCCAGCGGTAAGAGCACGGTACTCGAGCAATTTGCCGTACTCGGCATCGACACCCTCGACACAGATCAGCTCGCACGGGATGTGATCGCGGAGGGGACTCCAGGCGCTTTGGCATTAGAAGCCGCAATTGGATCCGAGTACTTTTCGAATGGAAGCTTGGATCGTGTACTTTTACGATCACACATGTACGAAGCGCCCGGACTGAAAAAGACAGTTGAATCGATCATCCATCCGCTCGTTCGCGACGCAGTGAATCAATGGCTCAATCAAGAAGCATCATCATCGTATCGAATCTTATGCTCACCACTTTTAATCGAAACCAACCAACATGAAAGCCTCGATGGTGTCATCGTGATCGATACACCAGAGAAGGACCAATTACTACGCGGCTCAGAAAGAGACACGCAGTCGAAAGATACGATTCAGCACATCATTAATGCACAGCTTCCGAGAGACGTACGGCTCAGTTACGCGAATTTTGTGATCGATAACTCAGGTGATTTAGAATCACTCATCCAGCAAATTCAGACCTTACACGAGAGACTCAGTCATGACTGATACCCAAGGCCACATTGTGTCTTGCCCAACTTGTAAAAAAGAAACGCGCTATCACACAGACAATCCGTCTCGCCCGTTTTGCTCAGAGCGTTGTCGGTTAATTGATTTGGGTGAGTGGGCCGATGAAGGCCATCGAATTCCAGGACGACCGGTTCCTCCTGAATTCAACGATCCAGAGATTGATACTCACTGAAACCCGCGAATCCCCGCGACACCGAAGCCGGCATTTTCAGTGACTTGTTGGAGGTCATCTTGGGTGATGCCACCTAATGCAAATGCGGGCACACCGACCGTACACGCGAGTTCTGAGAAGCGATCCCAACCAAGCGCTTGCATACCCTGGTGACTAGGCGTCTCACGAACCGGAGAAATCAAGAGCGCGTCTGAGGGCCAAGCACGTTGCCTTTCAATATCCTGCTCGTCTCGGATGCCTGCGGTGATGGGCCAAGGAGCTTCCAACGCCTCCAGATGGCTAAGTGCTTCAGATAAGCGATCCGTCTTCCGCAAATGCACCCCACAACCGGCACGAAAACACGACAGTTGATCAAGCGTTAATATCACCTGATGACCGCGGGTCAGCGCCGCCTCAATCGCCGTATCGAGCTCAACACCCGGGGTCAAACCACGGAAATACAGGAGACAACGAAACTCCGTCTCGACAGCCCAAATCGCAGGCTCAAGAGTAATCGATGGATCATAAATACGAACAATTCGAGGTAGCCCAATCGCGCGAACAATCGCGTGATTTGCTTTTGGAAACTCTAATTGAGCGATCGCATCCGGCATGAACCAGCTCACTTCTTGCCCCTCAAGACCCTCCGGTTCACCGTCAAAATCAAATACTTCATACACCCACAGGCGAATCGACTTGTCACCATAATCCCATGGGATTTGAAACATAAAATAAGAATCACGCGGGATAATGCCGAGCTCTTCTTCCAGCTCTCGGCTCAGGCAGTTTTTTGGGTCTTCGTCAGCCTCAAACTTGCCACCTGGAAATTCCCAGAGACCACCTTGATGCGCACTGTGGTGCCTTTTAGATAGAAGGATTTGCCCATCACGCCAGATCAGCGCGCAAGCAACTTGGATTTCAGGTCCTGTATTCGGCATTGATCCGAACATATTCTTTGGTGAGATCACAGGTCATGACTCGACAATAGCCCGAACCAACACCCATCGAAATCCGGATATCAATATCAACCGGATTCATTGCCGCCTGACCTGCTTCTTCTGTGTACTCGGGATGACGACCACCGTTTTCGACGATCTGCACATCATTAATCCAGACATTCACTCGATCGATTGCAATCTGCGGAATAGGAGCGCGACCAACAGCTGCAACAATTCGTCCCCAGTTAGGATCTGATGCGGCTAATGCTGTTTTCACCAGAGGCGATAGCGCAACTGTGTTTGCAATGGCATGGGCATCCTCATCACTGGTCGCATCCTCGCAAATCACTCGAACAAACTTAGTTGCACCCTCACCGTCGCGCGCCAGCATTTCTGCAAGATCATCGGCTAGAGTCGATAAAGCTCTCGCAAAAACTTGTGCCTCAGGGCTCGCTGGATCAGTAATGACCGGGTGGCCTGCTGTCTGTGTCGCAACGATCGCACATGCATCGTTTGTCGATGTATCTCCATCGACAGTGACGCAATTGAAACTGTGGTTTACCGCATGCCCAAGAAGTGCCTGTAGACACTCTGCTGTCATCACGACATCTGAAGCGATCAAACCAAACATCGTCGCCATATTCGGGTGGATCATTCCTGACCCTTTGGCCATGCCAGTTAACGTCACTGTGCGCCCATCAATCTCGCATTGGATATGTCGTAATTTTGGATGGGTATCTGTCGTCATAATGGCCCGCGAGGCGCGCTCCCATGCCTCAATAGAGGCATCGCACACACCGAGTGCTTTAGGAAGAGCGTCACAGATAGATTGAACCGGTAACGGCTCGCCAATAACACCAGTTGAAAATGGCCAGATGGCGTCATCGGACACGTCGGTCAATGACGCGAGTGATGAAACAGTTTGCTGGCATGCCTGCATTCCTGGCTCACCCGTCCCAGCATTTGCATTACCTGCGTTGAGTAGCCAATAACGAACAGATGCAGTCGACGCTAAATGTGCTCGTAATACATGAACGGGCGCGGCGCAAAACTGGTTCGTGGTGGTGACACAGGCCCCGACAGAACCGTCGTCAAAAGCCATCAGCAGAAGATCATCTCGATCTTTGTTCTTGTAGACGGGGGCACGTACTGCTCCCAACCGAACTCCATTGACAGGCAATCCACCGACTGACGATTTCATCTGATTCTCACGCGTCACACAGAAGCATGTGATGTCGCATTAACCAATGCGACCATGACATTGCTTATATTTCTTTCCACTTCCACATGGGCAAGGCTCATTTCGCCCAACCTTGTGGCTCACTGCCGGCATCGGCCGCTCGGGTGCACCATCAGCAGAGTCGTCATCTGCAGACGAAGCAGCATCGTGCGTCGCCTGAGCTTGTGCCAATTGCTCAACCGCCTGCTGTCGACGCGCTTCTTCCTGCGCTTCGATTTCTTCTTTGGTTGGCACCTGAACAGCAGTCAATACGCGAACTGATTCACGCTTAATTTGATCAAGCATGGAGGTAAAGAGTTCAAACGCTTCGCGCTTATATTCCTGTTTTGGATTCTTTTGCGCATATCCACGGAGATGAATCCCCTGGCGCAAGTAATCCATCGCTGCCAAATGTTCTTTCCATTGATGATCGAGTACTTGAAGAAGAACCTGCTTCTCAAACCGGCGCATGGTGTCTTCACCAACAACACCAATCTTTTCATCATGACGACGCACAGCCTCATCAATAATTTTCTCGAGAAGCGTTTCTTCATACAAAGACTCATCTTCATCCAGCCATTCTTGAATTGGCATCTGAAGACCGAACTGTGTTGCAAATTCTTCGGTCAGACCCGGAACATCCCATTGCTCAATCAAGCTTTGCGGAGGAATGTATGAAGCTATCACCGATGTGAAAACATCTCGACGAATGGCAATAACAAGATCTGAAAGATCGTCAGCATCCATCAGCTCATTACGCTGTGCGTACACTTGAGTCCGCTGATCGTTCGCAACATCATCATAATCCAACAACTGCTTACGCATATCGAAGTTACGACCTTCAACCTTCTTCTGCGCTTTCTCGATCGCGTTAGTGACCATTTTGTGTTCGATCGCCTCACCACGTTGCATACCAAGGCTTTGCATAATCGAGCGCATCTTTGGTGATGCGAAAATACGCATCAAATCATCTTCAAGAGATAAGAAGAAGCGTGACGATCCAGGGTCACCCTGACGGCCAGAGCGTCCGCGTAACTGGTTATCAATCCGACGTGATTCATGACGTTCAGAACCAACGATATGCAGACCGCCGGCCTCCAAGACTGCTTCGTGACGGGTCTGCCAATCTGCTTTGATTGCTTCAACTTGCGCATCAGTTGGTGATGCTAATTCAGCAACTTCCGCCTGCCAGTTACCACCAAGCATGATATCTGTGCCTCGACCCGCCATATTAGTGGCGATCGTGACTGCACCCGGACGACCAGCTTCAGCAATGATCGTTGCTTCACGCTCGTGCTGTTTTGCGTTCAGAACGTTATGTTGAACCCCTTCTTTATCCAGGAATTGTGACAACAGTTCAGAGGCTTCCACCGATGCGGTACCGACAAGTACCGGGCGACCTTTATCTCTTTCAGCGATCACATCAGCAACAATCGCCTCAAACTTTTCTTCCATCGTCATGTAAACCAGATCGTTATAGTCGATTCGCTTCACAGGTACGTTGGTTGGGATGACAACAACATCCAAGCCGTAGATTTGTCTGAACTCATAAGCCTCTGTATCGGCGGTCCCTGTCATACCTGACAGACGATCGTACAAACGGAAGTAATTCTGGAATGTGGTTGAAGCGAGCGTCTGGCTTTCAGGCTGGATATCCACACCCTCTTTTGCCTCGACTGCTTGATGCAGCCCCTCTGACCAACGACGGCCTGGCATGGTTCGGCCGGTATGCTCATCAACAATAACAACCTGACCATCTTGGATGATGTAATGAACATTTCTTTGGAAGAGTGTATGCGCGCGTAGGCCCGCATTCACATGATGGAATAGTGCAAGGTTTGCTGGGTTGTATAGGCTATCGCCAGCTTCCAAGAGACCCATTTCAGAAAGCTCTGCCTCGATTAACTCGTGACCAAGTTCGGTCAGTTCAACAGAACGGTTCTTCTCATCGAGTAGATAGTGACCTTCAACTTCGAACGATTCGCCATCTTCCGACATCTTCGCTTCGGTGAGTTTTGGAATAATGACGTTGATTGCTTTGTATCGTTCCGAATGATCATCTGCTGGGCCTGAGATAATCAGTGGTGTTCTTGCTTCATCGATCAGGATCGAATCCACCTCATCGACAATCGCAAAAGAGAGCTCACGCTGCACGCGACCCTCTGGCGAAAACGCCATATTGTCCCTGAGATAATCAAATCCGAATTCGTTGTTAGTACCGTAGGTGATGTCGGCAGCGTACGCAGCACGCTTCTCTTCAGGGCTTTGACCTGAAGCAATGACGCCGACAGTCAACCCGAGCCCTTCATACAGGGGACGCATCCAATTCGCATCACGATTGGCAAGGTATTCGTTCACAGTGACTACATGAACACCTTTTCCTTCGATGGCATTCAAGTAGGCAGGCAAGGTCGCAACAAGAGTCTTACCTTCGCCTGTCCGCATCTCTGAAATGCGACCTTCATGGAGGGTCATACCGCCAACCATCTGCACATCAAAGTGCCTTAACCCAAGCGTTCTCTTACTAACTTCTCGACACACCGCAAAGGCATCTGGGAGAACTTGATTCAGCGTCTCACCAGCTTTAATTCGCTCACGGAATTCATCGCGCTTCGCTGCGAGCGCTTCATCGCTGAGTGATTCGAGAGTGGATTCTTGCTGATTGATCGCGGCGACCGCCTTCAGCATGCGTTTGACTTCCCGGTCATTTTTGGAGCCGAAGATCTTCCGGACAAATGTCCCTAACATGCGTATCCTATGATGTCTGTGATAGTAAAAACGGCATTGTAGCGAATTGCGTGACCCCGGACAGCTAAAAAGCCTGAGAACTTTGATCAATCGATCAGGTAGTCACCTCGAGACACTTCAGCTTGAAGCATCGATTCAGGCGAAACGTGCCCAAATCATCGAATCCCTTCTGCCAACTGAACTTAAACATGAGGTCGCAACTGGAGATCTCAATTCTGGACTACTCACTTTGTATGTTCCACAAGCGGCATTGGCAGCCAAATTGCGCTTCGAAGAGTATAGCCTCATCGAGGCGCTCGGTAATGATCCCTTGTTTCGTGGAATTCGGAGAATTCAGTGCCGAGTAAGACCTCGACATACCGAAGATAAGAAGGCGATACGCAAAACCATCGCACCGAGCCAGAAAGCTGGGGCTTCAATCCAAGAATTTTCAGAAACGCTCGAGGATGACGAACTTAAACGTCAGTTTCAGCAATTGGCTGCACGGGTATCGGGCAATCTTCCGCCCGATCAAAGGTAACAACCTCATAATTGCTTGGATCAGAGAACAACTGACGCAGCAATTTGTTATTTAATGCGTGCCCACTTCGATTACCTGAGTAGTGGCCGATAATTGGACGACCCGCTAGATACAAGTCGCCGAGTGCATCAAGCACTTTATGCTTCACAAACTCATCATTCTGACGCAAGCCATCGTCGTTCAAAATCCGATCTTCACCAACGACGATCGCATTAGCCATTGAGCCACCACGCGCCAAATTGTTCGCTTTTAGATAATCAAGATCACGCATGAATCCAAAAGTACGAGCTCGACTGACCTCGCGGACAAAAGAGGCTTCATCAATATCGACGACAGTTTTGCATTCACCTTGGTCGACCACTGGATGATCAAAGTCGATAGAAAACGTAATTCGGAATCCATTGAATGGTTCAAGCCGGGCGATTTTGCCTTCATGCTCCACTTCAACAATATGTGTGATTCGGATGTATTCGCGAGGTGCTGTTTGTTCTCGTACACCTGCTGACTGGATCAAAAATACAAACGGTGAGGCACTGCCATCCATGATGGGAAGCTCTGGGGCATTGCACTCAACGAGAACGTTATCGATACCCATACCTGATAACGCGGATAGTAAATGCTCGACGGTTGAGACTTGCGCACCGTCGGGCGAAGACAAACAGGTTGAGAGGGTTGTCTGAGAGACACTGTCTGCATTCGCCCGTATCAGTGCAGGCGGATCCAAATCCACTCGTTTGAATTGAATGCCATGATTCTCAGGTGCAGGCCTCATTGTGAGATAAACCGTATCACCTGAATGCAATCCCACTCCTGTGGCCCGCACGACATTTTTCAGCGTTCGCTGTGCAATCAATTCAAATCTCCTCCAGCAAGCCCGCTAGTTTAACAGGCTTTTCTCCGTTGCATCCTGCAAAACGGAGGGGAAGCGTGGAGTTTTCTCCATTAGTCCGCCTGACGACGAAGAAATGCAGGGATGTTCAAGATCCGCTCCATTTCCTGACCATTATCTGGCTCTTCAATCACTTCCTGCGCAAGCGCCGTATTTCCCACAGCCTGTGTTCTCAAAACCTGAGGAGCTGCTGTATTTGTTGGGCTATAGGCTTCACGCGGAGCACGTTCTAGGTGCGCGTTATCAACGACTGTCTTAGGCGCTTGTGCCCCACCAAGTCCGGTCGCAACGACGGTGACACAAATTTGGTCGCTCATTTCAGGATCAATCACAGTTCCGACAACCACGTTCGCGTTGTCATCACTAATTTGCTCAACGACATGTCCGACTTGATCGAATTCACCCAGGGTGAAATCTGGACCCGAAGTAATATTCACCAAAATACCGCGTGCGCCAGAGAGATCAACATCTTCCAGTAACGGTGAACGAATCGCCATTTCAGCCGCCTTCGCAGCACGATCTTCACCAGCTGCTGTACCGGTTCCCATCATGGCTTTACCCATCTCACTCATCACAGTACGGACGTCCGCGAAGTCGACGTTGATCATACCTGGACGAATAATCAAATCAGCGATACCGCGCACAGCACCGTGCAATACGTTATTGGCCTCAGCAAAAGCAGCCATCAGTGACGCATTCTTACCGAGCACGGGCAATAGTTTTTCGTTCGGGACAACAATCAACGAATCGACGTGCTTCTCAAGCGCTGCGATGCCTTGATCGGCAACATGGGTACGACGACGACCTTCAAATCCAAACGGACGAGTGACGATTGCCACCGTCAAGATCCCCATTTCGCGAGCTATTTCAGCAACCACTGGCGCAGCACCTGTTCCTGTACCACCACCCATGCCAGCAGTAATAAAAACCATGTCTGTATCAGCGAGTACTTCAGCAATCGCAGCACGATCTTCGAGTGCCGCGTTGCGTCCTACATCAGGATTTGCGCCCGCACCCAAGCCTTTTGTGATATCGCCACCAAGCTGAAGTGTCCGGTCAGCTGGGATTGCTTTCATTGCTTGCGCATCGGTATTCGCAACGATGAACTCAACACCCTCAACCGCGTGTTTCAACATGTGATTAACGGCATTACCGCCACCACCACCTACGCCGATCACCTTAATGACCGCGTTTGATTCGATTTGATCTACGATCTCGAACATTTGATTACCCTCTCAGTTAAAAATTTCCCTGGATCCACTGTCGAACCCGATTGAACATGCTTCCCTGCGCACCAAGCCAACGTGGTTTCGGCCTGACTTCTTGGTCGCGTCCATACGCCAGAAGCCCTGCGAGAACCGCATTGGCTGGATCTTGTAGTAACCCATCGAGTCCTTCTTGATGGGCTTGTTTTAGTACCCGACATGGGCACTGCAACATACTCTCGAAAACTTGCGCGATGCCAGGCAGCGCTGCCGTTCCACCGCATAAAACAATTCCTGTGGATGCCTCTTCAAAACGGCCTGATTGCCGAAGGCGTTCACCTAAGATTTCTGCGATTTCCTCAACACGGGGCTGAATAAAAGCCGTCAGTTGTTGCAAGCTAATATTCTCAGCAGGCCGGTCGGCGAGCTTTTTGACTTGAACGGTGTCTTTTGGTGGCGCGAAGCTCGTATGCGCGTAGCCATACTGAACTTTCAAATGCTCGGCATCACCAAGGGGCGTTTTCAGCGCGACAGCCAGATCGTGAGTGAGTAACTCGCCGCCCATTGGCATCACTTGCATCCAGGCTGGTGCACCTTCAGAGATCACCATGACATCTGTTGTTCCAACGCCAATATCTGCTACACAGACGCCAAGTTCTCGCTCGTCAGGTAGAACCAACTGGCTGACCGCGAGTGCAGACGGGACCAGGACAGCGGCTTCAAGACCAGCGAGTCGCAGGCATTTCTTCAAGTTATTGACCACATGCGTCGCACCGGTAATCACGTGGACGTGGGCATCCAATCGATTTCCAGTCATCCCCTGCGGCGAGCGGATTCCGGTTTGACTGTCCAACGTGAATGATCGGGGAATAACACTCAAAATCTCACGTTCAGGAACCTGAGCCTGCGCCTGAACCTGCTCCATTGCTTGCGTCAATAAAATGTCTGTGACCTCGCGATGGTTCAACATCACCGTGCCTGATATATCTTGACCAAGCAGATGGGACCCACCGATAGAGACCAAAGGATCGGACAATTTAGTACCAGCCATTTGATTGGCTTCGGCAACCGCACGCACGAGAGCATCGACGACTGAATCGATCTGAATCACGACGCCCTGCTTTAAGCCGCCAGATCGAGCACGCCCAAGTCCACGGACAACGATTCGGCGTGCGTCGGTAATCTCAGCAACAGCTGCTGTGATCTGGCTCGAGCCGATGTCGATGACCAACATATGATTCACTCGGAAACCCTCCAAGCTAATGCAACGCCATTGTCATAACGCGCATCGATCTCCTGGAGTTTCGCGAGTTTCTCGTCATCAAGACGATTCAATACATCGCGTGCACGCGAGAGACGTCCCAAAATATCATCGCGCCCAAGCTGCACGCTGATGCCATTGGCGAGCGTAATCTGCCAACCCATGTCATGGCCGCGAGAAACGGAGATGACTTTTGAAAAATCAGACAATCGATCAGAAAACACTCCGTAATGGCTGTAGACCTGCATCGTTTCAGATAACGCGCCATAGAGTCTTGGTAACGGTTCATTCACAGGTTTTGGTGGCTCAAACAGATCACCCGATAAACCCAAGTACTGCGTGTCGTTATATATCGCGACCGGACGCTGTTCGGTAATTTCGATTAATAGAGTGTCGGGCCACACCCGACGTGCGGATGCACCTGCGATCCATGGATGTGACTCAACTTCTGAAATCACTTGGCCTAAGGTCGTGTCCAAATAATTCCCATTGAAGCGAATGCTCAAATCGCGTGTCAGACTATCGGCATCCAAGTATCGCAAGTCGCCTTGAAGCTGGACTTGGCGAATTTGCACATCTTGTAGCAGGTGACTTAAGCCACTCGCTGCGATTGAGCCGGTGACTCCAAGGCCAATCAACAGCATCAGCACTTTCCAGTGGGTTAACGTACGATTCGCAATTTGCTGCATTGTCATGGCGAGACCTCCGCATCCAGAAGGATCTGTTCAATCAACATCGGCATATCCATACCTGAAGCACGTGCTGCTTTTGGCACGAGAGAGTGACTGCCCATGCCTGGGACTGTATTGCACTCAACAAGAAGTAAATGGCCTGTTTCATCCATCATGAAATCGATTCGCCCCCATGTGCGACAACCGAGGGCATCAAAAGCTTCAAGAGCCAACTGCTGCGCTTCTGCCTCAAGTTCAGGACTTAGCCCAGATGGAATCTGATACTCAGTATCATCAGCCTGATACTTCGCCTCGTAATCGTAGAATTCAGAGCTTGGACGGATCCCAATCACGGGCAGTGCCAGACCACGAACAACACCAACAGTAAATTCAGGTCCCGGTAGCAAGGGCTCGACCAAGACTCGAGTATCGTGTTTGAGCGCATCGATTAATGCTGCGTTCAATTGATCTGCACCATGAACCACATGCGCGCCAACTGAGGAACCCTCATGAGCCGGTTTGACAAATAGCTCTGGCCCCAATCGTTTGACGCAGATATCTGCTTGCTCAAGATCATTCACAACGACCATTGGTGCTGTTGGTAGTCCGAGTGACTCCCACACTTGTTTAGTCCGAGGCTTATCCAATGCCAAAGCTGAAGCACCGACACCAGAGCCGGTGAATGGAATTCCGAGTGCACACAGCAATCCTTGAAGTACTCCGTCTTCACCCGGGCGACCATGAACGAGGTTAAAGACGCGGGTTGGATTCGCTCTGATCAACGGTTCAACCAATCCATCTTTGATATCGATTTCTATCGGTGTGATGCCGAGATCGCGCATCGCTGCCGCCACGGTTTCTTTGCCGTCACGTGAGACGTTGGCCTCAGATCCAACTCCACCGTAGACAAGTGCGACTCGCTCATTCGCCCAATTCATTGGTCACCTCCGAGGGTCGCCACTATTTGAGATGGCAGTCGTCCAATTGAACCCGCACCCTGAATTAAAACCACGTCATTCGGCTGGGCCAATGCACTCACGCGCTCTATAACCTGGTCAAATTCGCCTTCAACATAAGGACGGCAGTGACCAAGGCGACGGATACTTTGTGCAAGGTCTTTGGATTCAGCACCAACAATTGGCGCCTCACCCGCTGGATAGACGGGCATTAAGACAAGCTCATCGGCACGATTCAGTATGGATACAAAATCATCAAAGAGATCTTGTGTTCGGGAATAACGATGTGGTTGAAACACACTGACTAATCGGCGACCCGGGTAAGCGCCTCGAACCGCATCAAAAGTTACTTCAAGCTCCTTCGGATGATGTCCGTAGTCATCGATCACAGGAATTTGCTGGCCGTCTTTTTCGATAAATCCAGTTAACTGGAAACGGCGGCCAACGCCTTGGAATTCGCTCAGTGCTTTGATTAACGATTCATCATTAACACCCAAGTGATCCGATAAAGCGATGACTGCGAGAGCGTTCAGTACATTGTGGCGACCAGGCATCGAGAGCGTCACCCTCAAGTTGTTTTCATCAGGACGCACAACCTCGAAATGGGTTCTCAAACCATCGGTTGTAATATTCACAGCCCGATAGTCAGCCTCGGAGTCGATACCGAATGTGAGGAATGTCCGGCCCACAGTCGGTAAAAGCTCGGTTACAACTGGATCATCGGCATTCGCAATCACCAGACCGTAAAACGGAAGGTTCTGCAAGAATTGAACGAAAGTTTGTTTCAGTCGCTCGAAGTCACCGCCGTACGTCGACATGTGATCCGCATCGATATTCGTCACTATCGCAATCATCGGTTTCAAGACGAGGAAAGATGCATCGCTTTCGTCGGCTTCTGCGACCATATATTGACTGGCGCCTAAGCTTGCATTCGTATCTGCCTGGTTGAGCTTTCCGCCGATGATATAGGTTGGATCAAGTCCACCTTCGGCCAACACCGAGGCCGCGAGCGATGTAGTGGTGGTTTTGCCATGCGTCCCAGAAATTGCAATTCCATGCTTAAATCGCATTAATTCAGCCAACATTTGCGCTCGTGGAATGACAGGGATTCTCGCATTCAAAGCGGTCGCAACTTCAGGGTTTGTGCGATCAATCGCACTCGATACCACAACAACTTCAGCGCCTTCGATATTTGATTCACGATGGCCAATATGAATCGTTGCTCCCAAGCGAGCGAGTCGCTCAGTCGCCGGGCCCTCACGAAGGTCTGATCCAGATATCAAATACCCCTGATTCAGAAGGACTTCCGCAATTCCACTCATGCCCACCCCGCCGATTCCGACGAAGTGCATGTGCTGGATTTGGCCCATCCGATTAACCACGAGCAACCTCCATCACACGATCAGCAACCGTTTGCGTTGCTTCCGGTTTTGCGACTGAGCGCGCAGCACGGGCCATCTGAGTCAGGTTTTCTGGAGCACGAAGAATGTCTGAGAGTTTTGCAACGAAGATATCGAGATCTTTTTCTTGAACAACGACCGCTGCACCCGCGTTTTGTAATTGCTGGCCATTTTTCGTTTGATGGTCATCAACCGCATAAGGAAACGGAATGAGGACCGATGGCATTGCTGCACTCGCTAATTCGGATACTGTGAGTGCACCTGCACGGCAAACGACAATATCTGCTTCCCGGTACGCCTCGTCCATTCGACTAATAAAGGCAACTACCGTGGCATCAAGATCAAGCGCTTGATACTGATCATCAACCTGATCCTTACCGGAGACACCGGTTTGGTGCGTGACTTCAATTCCAAACTGACTTGCCACAGCTTTTAACTTCTCAGGCAACTGTTCGTTCAGTGACTTTGCACCTTGAGAACCACCAATCACCAGGACTCGCGTCGTATCACCTGACTGATGACCATCTGCGATACGTTGACGACCCACTGAATCGATTTCCGGACGAATTGGGTTACCTACGCATTCAGCGCCCTCGATCACATCCGGAAACGCGGTGAGCACCTTGGATGCAAACTTGGCCAAATACTTATTGGTCATGCCCGCCACCGCGTTCTGTTCATGAATCACGACGGGGACTTTTGTGATTTTTGCTGCAATTCCGCCCGGGCCTGCTGGATAGCCGCCAAAACCCACGCAAACAGATGGCTTGAGTCTGAGCATCAAAATAAGTGCCTGAATAACTGAAATACCCAGCCGGATCGGGCCGGTGATGCGTTGCAGCCCATGCTTTCCGCGAAGACCGCGGACAGCCAAGTAATGTATTTGGATTCCTTTCTCAGGAACTAGGCGACCCTCGAGGCCATGCTTTGATCCGATCCAATGGACGGTTTCACCGCGTTTGATCAGTTCTTCGGCAACCGCGAGTCCCGGGAAAATATGCCCCCCAGTGCCCCCAGCCATGATGCATATCGGTTTCTTCATGACCGTCCTCCAGGGAGATTGTCTGCGCTAATCCTGGCGATAACGCCAAGGCTCGCTGCTGTCATCACAAGTGAGCTTCCGCCATAGCTCAACAGCGGAAGCGTCAATCCAGTGGTCGGAGCCAACCCAATGTTGACCGCTAAGTTGATAAGAATCTGAAGTGCGATGAGAAGCACTAATCCATAGGTGAGATAAGCGGCAAACGGACGACCACCTAATTCAGCGCGACGACCAATCAATAGACCGCGCCACACCATATAGGTCATCACGGCAACCGTACCGAGCGCACCGATCAACCCAAGCTCTTCTGCCAAAATTGCGAATACAAAGTCGGTGTGCGCTTCAGGCAGATAGAAAAGCTTTTGGACTGAGTTACCAAGACCCATTCCGAAAATCCCGCCGCGACCAAATGCGAGTAGCGCTTGAGTAATCTGATAGCCCGCACCATAACGATCAGCCCATGGGTTGAAAATCGTCTCGATCCGCTCAAATCGGTATGGCTCAATCACAGCCAAAACGACGAGCCCAAGCGCGAGCGCCGAACCGAAGACGATGTATTGCGTAAAAGGAGCCCCCGCTAGAAGCAGTACTCCCATCACAGCACAGCTGAGTACTAAGAGAGTCCCATAATCCGGCTCCATCAATAGCAATACTGCGATGAGACCCACCACAGCCATTGGTTTGACGAACCCACTAAATTTTTGGCGAACCTCTTCAAGACGTCGAACAAGGTAGGACGCCAAAAACAGCATCATTGTAAATTTTGCGATCTCAGATGGTTGCAAGTTGAAGAAACCAAGACTAAGCCAGCGAGTCGCCCCCTTCACGGTCAAGCCGATCCCGGGAATCAAGATAATGGCAAGAAGTACTATCGAGAACAGCAGAAAATGAGTCGCGTAGTTGTACCACCAGCGCGTAGGTATGAGGTATGCAACAACCCCACCTATCGCTGCAATCACAAGAAACAGCGCATGCTTCATCGCGAAGCTGAAAGGTTGGCCAAAACGGTCTGAAGCCACTTCGATTGAGCTTGATGCGACCAACAAAAATCCGAGACAAGCAAGTGTGCAAGCCGCCAGAACGAAATGGATATCAGGCAAGCCCAAAGGCATAAAGTCTGACCGGCGAATCTCAATTTTCACGATACGCCTCCACGAGTGCTTCAAAGTGAGCACCGCGTTCTTGGTAGTTGTTGAATTGATCGAAACTCGCACATGCGGGGCTCAGCAATACGACATCACCCGCGTTTGCATGTTGAACAGCATGCTCAAACGCTTGATCCAAGGTTTGAAATGCGGTGACCTGTTCACCTAATACATCAACAAAGCGACCTCGATCGCGGCCAAAGGCAAATACGTGTTTGCAATGGGTCGTTGCGGTCTTCGCCCATTGACTCAAATCTGCATCTTTACTTTCCCCTCCAACGAGGAGATACAGATCGCCCTGCGCCTCAACACTCGCGACTGCAGTTTCTGACGCGCCAACATTGGTGCCCTTCGAATCATTAATGAATCGAACACCTCGGATAGGACTCAACTCAACCATCCGGTGAGGTAAGCCGGTAAACATCCGCACAGCTTTGACAGCGACTTCCTTGTCCACACCGACCAAATGACAAATACCAAAAGCCGCCATCGCGTTTTGAACCATATGACGGCCAGGCATCGGTAATTCTGATACCGGCATCCATGGCTCAGCACCTAAAGCGATCCAATCTTCACCATCGACCACCATGAGTCCGAAGCGATGGAAATCCGGGTGCTGGAGAGCAAATTTAATCGTCGGTGTCTGGTCCGGCACCAATGGTTGTGACAGAGGATCTTCTGCATTGACCACGATCGCACCCACACCCTCAAAAATCCGGTGCTTCGCTTGGTGGTAAGCGATCATTGATCCGTGCCAGTCCAAATGATCTGGAGACATGTTTAGGCAGGTGGCGACGGTTGCTTTGAGGCCACGAGTGCGTTCAAGCTGGAAGCTAGAAAGCTCGAGAACTGCGATTGATTGACCAGTCTGATATTCCAACAGATCCAGTGCCTGCGGACCTAAATTTCCGCCTACCAGAACGTTTCGACCATCAGCTTTTAAGATTTCAGCGACCAAGGAAGTCACTGTCGATTTTGCATTGGAGCCAGTGATTGCGATTAAAGGCTGATTCTCTGGCCATGCGCGCCTAAACACCTGGATATCACTAATCAAGTGAGTTGTTGTCTTGTTCAAACCCTCAGTTGTCGGAGCAATCCCTGGACTGACAACGATCTCTTCAAATCGATCCAGGTAATCGGTTTTTAGCGGTCCGAAGTAGGTTTCAACACCCGGGAACTCTCGTTCAAATCCAGTTTTTAGATCATCTGACTGTCGCGTATCAGCGACTTCAAATTGGATTCCCAGTTGCTGGAAATGGCGCGCAACAGCTTGTCCGGTTGGTCCGGCGCCTAGAATGAGGCGTTTGCTGCTAGCGATCAACGTCATCGATTACCTCAACTTCAAGGTCGCAAGACCCACCAAAACCAACATCACAGAGATAATCCAAAAACGAACGATCACCCGCGGCTCAGGCCACCCTTTCAGTTCGAAATGATGATGAATTGGTGCCATTCGGAAGAGACGCTTACCTGTTAAGCGGAAGCTCGCGACTTGGAGCATGACGGATACGGTTTCTAGAACGAAAATCCCGCCCATGATGAAAAGCACTAACTCCTGGCGAACCATCACGGCGACGACACCGAGCGCGGCACCGAGAGAGAGGGCTCCTACATCACCCATAAAAACTTGCGCTGGGTAGGTGTTGAACCACAGAAATCCGAGTCCGGCCCCAACCATGGCACCCAAGAAAACAACCAGTTCACCAGTCCCTGGAATGAAGGGAATGAAAAGATACTGCGAGAAAATCGCGTTACCAGTGAGGTATGCAAAAACACCCAATGCACCGGCGACTAATACCGTTGGAAGAATTGCTAAGCCATCAAGGCCGTCAGTCAAGTTGACCGCGTTCGATGTCCCAACAATGACGAAATAAGTCAGGACGATATAGCCAAAGCCGAGTGGAATCAGGAGGTCTTTGAAAAACGGAACCAAAAGGGTTGTCTCGGCTGGCGTTTTCGCAATCTGATAGAGAACCACCGCTGCAACCAATCCAACAATTGATTGGCCTAGATACTTCGATTTTGCAGATAAGCCTTTCGAATTCTTCAGGACGACTTTTTTCCAATCATCAATCCAGCCGATCACGCCAAAGCCCAACATAACCAACAGCGCAATCCATACGTACACATTGGCCAGATCACCCCACAGAAGTGTTGATGCCGTAATACAAACTAAAATCAATACACCGCCCATCGTTGGCGTGCCCTGCTTTGAGAAATGCGATTCCGGTCCATCGCGCCGAACTGACTGACCAATCTGACGTGTTTCTAACGATCGAATTACCCAAGGACCCACAAACAACGCAGTGATCAACGCAGTCAAAACACCCAGAATTGAGCGAAGCGTCAGATACTGAAAAACAGCAAAGCCCGGTTCGAATGTGCTGAGATAATTAGCTAACCAAAGCAACACAGCTACTGCCCTCCTTGTTGCAGTTTGAGCGTGTTAATCACACGATCCATTTGTGCCGACCGCGATCCTTTCACTAAGATCACATCAGCTTCATGAGCGCTTTCAATTAGGAAGTTGCTCACCTCATCGTGGGTCGAAAAATACATCGCTTGGGCGCCATATCCCCGAGCGATCGGCTCTGCAGTACCCGTCGTAATTAATCGATCAATACCTTTTGATTTTGCATAAGCCCCGAGAGCATGCATTTCGCTTTCCGCGGCCTCACCCAGCTCGCTTAAGCCGCCCATCGCGAGCACTCGTTTGCCTTGGCGTGTTGCCAACCAATCAATCGCCGCGCGAACTGCTTGCGGGCTCGCGTTGTAGGTGTCGTCGACTAACAGAGCGTTCGGCAGCTGAATAGGAGTCATTCGACCTGGTTCGATCGATGCGGCCTCGAGTCCATTGATAATCTCTTGATCGGTGGCTCCGGCAGCGATCGCCATCGCTGAAGCAAGCGCAGCGTTTTCCATGAAATGCTGCCCAAGTGTCGGCAATGACGCATTGAGTTCTCGACCGTCATAGCGCATTTGCAGTTTTTGCTCAGACATTTGAAACCAAGTAAGATCAGCGGCGCTTCGACCAACACTAATGACGCGTCGTGAACTCGCCCGACTCACCCATTCTTCGAATGCCGGTTCGTCACGATTCAGAATGACCACTCCATCGATCGCAGTCTGATCAATGATTTCACCTTTCCCCTGAACAACTCCTGCTATGGAGCCAAAGCCTTCAAGATGCGCTGCACGGGCATTGAGAAGCGCTGAAATTTGCGGTCGAACAATCGATGCCAAGTGATCAATTTCACCGACCGCAGACGCCCCTAATTCAAATAATGCATAGGGATGATGTGGCCGGAGACGAGCCATTGTCAGAGGTACACCCAAGTGGTTATTCAGATTTCCTTGAGTCACTAAGATGGAGTCTGCGCCAGATCGACGTGCCATTTGCATCAGTATTGAGGCTAAAAACCCGCGAGTACTTGTCTTACCCTGGCTTCCTGTCAGAGCAAACACCTGTCCTGCATACGAATCACGCATCGCACGCGCGAGCTCAGTCATCGCTTGGAAAGTGTCTGTAACGCAAATAGACGGCAGAATTGTGGTCGGCTTCATGACAAGCGCAGCAGATGCGCCCCTTTCTGCTGCATTGGCGATGTAATCATGGCCATCACGGTCAGCTGTCAAAGCAACAAACAAGTCCCCTTTAGCAGCCTTTCGACTATCGATAGCCAATCCCTGGATCACCGGGTTACCTGATGCGATCCCGTTCAAGACTGAAGCCATCTCATTCAGTGAGCTAGGAAGCATGCTGCACCTCCGAGCCCATTAAGCCGAATAACTGAGCCACTTCCGCTCGATCAGAATAAATAACGGATTTTTGACCGATGATCTGAGTATTTTCATGGCCTTTGCCAGCAAGTAATACCCAGTCATTAGCAGCCGCATTTTTGACTACAAATCGAATAGCCTCAGCGCGATCAAGTTCCTCCAAAATTGGAGCCTTTGTCATACCTGACCGAATATCATTTAGAATATTTTGAGGCGATTCGGATCGAGGGTTGTCGGATGTCAGCACTACATGATCAGAGAATTCCGATGCGACGGCACCCATCAGTGGACGCTTACCGACGTCGCGGTCACCGCCACAACCAAAGACCGACCAGACTTCTCCATCACAATGCGCTCGACACGTTTTAATCGCGTTTTCGAGTGCATCAGGGGTGTGCGCATAATCAACAACAATTGTTGCGAAGTCAGGCGTTCTGAACCACTCCATCCGCCCAGGAGCTGCCTCTAATTCTGGAATTGCAATAAGCGCCTGATCGATCTGCTTGGGCAGTAATGCTGAAATAGCTGCCAAAGCGGCCATCACGTTCGATGCATTGAATGCTCCCAATAATCTGGTGTTCACTTCATGCACCTGCCCGTTCAGTGCAATACGAATAGTTGATCCATTGGCTGATGGCTGAATCGCTTGGATGTCGACATGCTCTGCACCACAACCGTAGGTCACGACAGTTTCAGAAGGCACAGTTTCTGAGAGCTTCCGGCAAAAGTCGTCGTCTGCATTAAAGACCGCTACTTTCAGATCAAAGTCATGGAACAAACGTGCTTTAGCGGCACCGTACGCTTCCATGGTCTCGTGATAATCTAAGTGATCGCGAGTTAGGTTCGTGATGACCCCGGCACTAAAAGGAATTCCATCGACACGGTATTGGTCGAGTGCGTGAGATGAAACTTCCATTGCAACAAAATTGACACCGCGCCCCTTAAGTTCAGCAAACATCGATGCCAAGGTTATTGCATCCGGGGTTGTGCGATCAGACTCGATCAGCTTGTCCGCACCAACCGAAACACCAAGGGTTCCGATTCGTGCAGCTCTGAAACCTAAGCGCTCAGCGATCTGCGCGATCAAATGAACTGTCGTGGTTTTGCCATTGGTACCTGTGACCCCAACGATATGCATTCCAGAACACGGATTTCCATAAAATGCGTGAGCAATGCGACCCAGCTCACGTCTTAACCCGGGAATGCGTAGCGCTGGGACCGTCTTCGGAGGCTCTCCATCCCAGTCGTCATAAATAATCGCTGACGCACCCGATGTAATGGCCCCATCAACGTAATCCATTCCGTGACCAGTTGACCCCTTGATGGCTACAAACAGTGTTCCAGAGGTGACTTTCCGCGAGTCGAGTGTCAAATCCAACACATCAACGCCCGAGGCCCGATCGAAGTGGAGACCGATCTCTGCCAAGAGCTGGTCCAAGCGCATCAATTAGCCCTCCCTGCAAGCATCGACTGATCGAGCTTATCGGGTGGAATATCATAGATGCGCATGACGTCATCCATCACATCCGCAAAGACGGGTGCCGCGACTTGACCGCCGTAATATTGTTGAGACCTCGGATCATCCACTGAGATCGCCATTACAAATCGCGGATTTGCGATTGGCGCGAGACCCACAAAACTAGAAATGTATTGTCGGCTCGCATACGAACCATCAGCGTATTTCATCGTGGTTCCGGTTTTACCCCCAACGTGATACATCGGGATCTGAGCGCGACGTGCTGTGCCGCCCTCTTCGGTGACTGCCTGAAGCATCGGGAGCACCTTCTGCACCGTATCCTTTTTAAAGATACGAACAGGCCTTGGTGTTACACCCTCAGCTAATAATGTTAGGGGTTGAAGAACACCGCCATTTGCAAAAACGCTATAAGCTTGCGCCAACTGAATCGTAGTGATGTTTAAGTTATATCCGTATGACAGTGCTGCGCGGTCAAGGTCTCGCCACGTCGCGTAGCTCGGCAAAAAGCCTTCTTCTTCACCAGGAAATCCCGTTGCAGTCGGTTGGCCGAGCCCGAGAAGCGCGAGACGATCCCTTAAGGCCGAAGGCTCCATCATCATTGCTATTTTGGTGGTACCAACATTCGATGACTTCGCAATCACTGTATTGACGTCAATCTCGCCGTAATTGCTCACGTCACTGATCACATGCCCTTGTACTCGCATGCGACCCGGAGATGTTTCAATTAACGTATCCGGTTCAACCAAACCAAGATCGAGCGCGGTTGCAACCGTAAATGGCTTAATTGGGGAACCGGGCTCCATCAGATCGGTGACCGGACGATTCCGAACGCGTTCCGGCGTGCGAGTTGCCATATCGTTTGGATTAAAAGCCGGCTGCGCCGCTAACGCCAGCACCTCTCCTGTCCAAGCGTCGACAAGAACCGCGCTACCGCCGGCGGCTCGCGCTCGCGCCACCGCTTCTTTCAGTGCGCGATACGTCAGATATTGCAGGCGCAAATCGATGGACAACCGAAGGTCACGGCCCTGCTCTACTTCTTGTCCTGCACTCACGTACCGAACAACGTTCGCTCGCCTGTTTCTCAACACATGACGTAGCCCATCGTGTCCGGATAACCAATCGTTGTATGAGAGCTCAAGTCCCTCCTGGCCCTTGTCTTCGATATTGGTAAAACCAACAAGATGCGCCGCAACTTCTCCAGCCGGATAAAAACGGCGGAACTGACGCACGACTTCAACACCCTCAAGCTCCAGCGCTTCAATCTGGTTCGCGCGCTCTGGTGTGACATAACGCGATAAGTACAAAAATGGAGATGGGCTTCGCGCAACACGATCCCGCAACTTGTCAGCATCTGCATCCATCAAAGGCGCAAGTTTTTCAGGCCAAGCGGAGTCGGCGAGTTTCTTGGGTCTCACTGCAATCGCAGCAACAGGAGTTGAAATGGCTAAAGGTTGTGCAAATCGATCGGTGATCATTCCGCGATAGGCTGGGATTTTTTGATACCGAATCGTGATTTCGTCGCCAATATCTTTCAGATGCTGTGTCTCAAAGACATGCAGCCAGACCAAGCGTCCACAAACCGTCATCACCAAGAGACCTAAGACTGATCCAACGAACCACAATCTCCAGCGACTTGATGCTTGACGTTTTGAGACACTCATTGCGGACGCTCCATCAACATCACATCACCAGTCTCGGGCGAGCCAAGAGACAAGCTGTAACGAGCCATTGCGTCGATTCGCATATCAGCAGATACGGCACCCCGCTCAAGCATTAGCCGACCCCATTCAATTGTGAGCCGGTCACGCTCGGCACGAAGCTCCTGTAACGACGAATACAGCTGCCGGGTTTGATAGGCCGTCTCCACGATATAGATCGAAGTAACAACCACACCGATCACCAGCAAGATCGATAACCAGATGTCCGAGCGATGAAACCACTGCATCAGGCCGCCTCCGTCCGCTCAGCAATACGGAGCACAGCACTTCGAGCGCGCGGATTCACACGCAACTCATCAGGCCCGGCCTTTATCGCCTTACCAACAAGCTTCAATTTTGGCTTGGCTACCGTGTCAGGAAGAGGCATGCGAGGATCACCCTGCGGTGGACGCGATGCATCTCGAAGTGCACGCTTTACGAGACGATCTTCCAATGAATGAAAAGAAATCACAGCCAGTCGCCCACCGACCTCAAGCCGATTCACCGCAGCCTCTAGACCCTTCTCTACTTCAGAGAGCTCACCATTGATGTACAACCGGATCGCTTGGAAAGCACGCGTGGCAGGATGCTTATTCTGATCTTTCTTAGGCTGCGCATCACTGACGATCTTGCTCAGCTGAGCCGTGGTAACGATTGGCTCGATATCGCGCGCCTCAACAATTGCGCGTGCAATTCTGCGCGAAAATCGTTCTTCACCAAACACCCAGAGTACATGCGCAATCTCATCGGCATCAGCACGCGCAACCCAATCCGCAGCCGACTCGCCTGAAGTCGGGTCCATCCGCATATCAAGCGGTCCATCCGCTTGAAAACTAAACCCGCGCTTAGCCTCATCAAGTTGGGGGGATGACACCCCCAAGTCCATTAGAACGCCATTCACTTGGGGGATAGACAAGCCATCTAGCGCTGATTCAAGTTCTGAAAAAGCGATATGCACAATATCAAACCGGGAATCTATTTCTGCCAGATCCTTGCCGGCAGCAACAGCTGAGGGGTCTCGATCAAGGCCAATCAAACGGCCGTTCTCACCAAGCTCAGCCAAAATGGCGCGCGAGTGACCGCCACGCCCAAATGTACAATCAAGATAGGTACCATCGCCACGGATACAGAGGGCAGTCAGCGCTTCGTGAAGTAGCACTGGTATGTGACTCATTGCACCCTCCCTTACAGCGACAAATTGATCAATTCGACAGAACCATCTTCATCAACTGATTCGTTGAGATATGCCTCTGTCATCGAAGTCCAGCGCGCCTCGCTCCAGATCTCGAACTTCTGACCCTGTCCAACCAAGATCAATCGTTTATCAAGTTCAGCGTGATCTCGGTGCATCGCAGGGAGGAGAAGACGATTTGCCGCATCAAGATCAAGTTCGGTCGCATAACCAACCATGAGGTGCTGAAGGCGCCGAGCCTGACGACTCGTTGAATTTGGGAGCGCGTTGACTTGGGATTCAATCACTTCCCAGTCAGCCAGTGGATAAAGTAGAAGACAGCGGTCGAACGGATGCACAGTGAGGACCATATGGCCATCACAGCGGTCGGTCACGCGATCCCGGTATTTTGCCGGTAACGCCACGCGCCCTTTTACATCCAAGTTGATCGGGTTAATCCCGCGAAACACTGTCTTCTCCTAGGGTAATTCTGGGTCAGAACAACGTCTTTACCCACAACTCACCACTTTCTCCCACATGAGAACTCTATTTACCCACCGAAGGACAGTCAAATCATAGTGATGCCATTACGCACAGACTCTGAATCCAAGCATTCAAACCAGGCTTTAAATTATTAAAAAATATGAAGAAATTAATTTGATCGGCGCGCAAAAAAACGCGTCACACCAGCATGATCTTGGAAGTGGGTTAAAGTGGAGAAAATTTGAGTTAGCCGATAAGCCGGGTTCTGTCGTGGACAATCATTCATCTAGGCATAACGTCACCGTTATGCTCAAGCGACCTACCCGAATCCAACGCGAGGCACGCCGAACGGATTCCTATTTGGTCTTGCTCCAGGTGGGGTTTACCTTGCCATCACGTGTTACCACTGATGCGGTGCGCTCTTACCGCACCCTTTCACCCTTACCGACGATGTCGGCGGTCTGCTCTCTGCTGCACTTTCCGTAGGCTCACGCCCCCCAGGGATTACCTGGCACCTTGCCTCGAGGAGCCCGGACTTTCCTCTCCTGTAAAACAGCAGCGATTGTCTGGCTAACTCGCGCGCAGTGTCTATTCTTCAGACTCATCAGTCAATTGGCGATACAACATTCGTTTGGGGATCCCTGTGAGCTCGGAAGCCAACGAAGCCGCTTTTGATGGTGGTAATTCGCGAGCAAGAACACGAAGTATCTGATCTGCATCGATGCTCGATTGCGCTCGCTCAGTGCTTGCAGGCCCCACCAACACGACAAATTCTCCCCGAATTCGATCAGGATTTGCGGAAAACCAGTCCGCACACTGTCCTGCAACGACACGAATCAGCTGCTCATGCGTTTTCGTCAGTTCACGAGCAAACATCACTTTTCTCCCGCGAGCTTTTTGGTCCAATCTTTCGGCAAAGTCCACAATGCGATGCGGAGCCTCATAAAAAATAAGCGTTCCATCATGAGAAAGGGCTCGCTCAAGCTCTTGATCGCGCGCGTTTGATTTCGTCGAAAGAAAACCAAAGAAATGGGAAGGTGCTGCCGGGAAACCACTAACCGATAATGCCGCCGTTAACGCAGAAGGGCCCGGAATAGGAACCACCAGCAAACCCTTCTCAACGACTCGATCGACAAGTAATCGTCCTGGATCACTAATCCCAGGCGTTCCGGCATCGGAAATCAGAGCGAGCGACTGCCCTGATTCGAGCGACTCAATCACTCTATCAGCTTTTCCAGCTTCAGAATGTGCGTTCAATGACACCATCCGCGTAGATACACCAACGGACTTTAAAATCTGACCGCTGACGCGAGTATCTTCAGCTAAAATCACATCAACGCCACCCAATATATCGATCGCCCGAGACGAGAGATCGCTCCATTGACCAATCGGCATTGCGACAATGTAAAGCGCTGATGGTAAAGTGTTGTCTTGTTGATCTAGTGACACTGTAGGTACCAAATTGTTGTTACGCGTAAAGCCTGCACGAAAAACCATTATTAGAACAAGCGCTTTAGTCGGCATGGCGTTCATAGCAGGATGCCAACAACAAGTACGACCGCCTGTCACTGAAATCCCAAGACCGGAAATATCACAAAGCTATACTCCGCAAACCGGGGAGCCTACAGAGGCCTACCAAGAACCGGTCTTACCGAAACAGATCGACTGGAATCGACGGTCTCGCGAGATCGCCAGAACAGAATTATCACCGATTACACGGCAGATACCGCAACCCGAGACAGTGCCAAGCATGCAGCCTGAGCCCGTGTTGCCTGAGCGATCTGAAGTCATACCACTTAACGTAATGCCTTCAATCCAGCCGATAGATGAAACGCCCGTCATGCCGACTACGGTCGAACCAATTGCATCCATTGATGCAACCGAACCCGTGTCGGCAACACCAGTTATTGTTGAGCCTCCCGTTGAATTGGTCCAACCCCTCAATCCGATTGAAGCAGCGTCTGAAAAGCTGTCCCAGAATGAGCCGGAGCTGGCCATCCTTACGATCAATACGATTGATCCGAAATCTCTTTCAAAAGAACAGAGAGCAGATGTTTTGCGCATCAAGGGCAAAGCCTATCGACAGCTCAATATGTCGATCGCAGCACTTCGATTCGACGCAGAAAGACTGCGATATCTCGATGACAATGCACTTAACGCCGCGTCGCGTCGCATCCTGGGAGAACTTGAAGAACTTCCAGAGCGCTTACTTCAAGATTTAAGTGTTGGTACTGATCTGTTGGCTGGTATGGCTCACGCCCTGCTCCTGAAAAAGATGCCTAATGACGACGGGATACTTCAGTGGCTGAGAAAGTACCGGACGCACCCACTCCTCAAAGCCAACTTACAAGATTACGACTTCCTAACAGCTGTTGAACCACCTAAAGATTTTGACGTGACCGTTTTACTGCCTTTATCAGGTGATCTTGGAAACGCCGGGCGCGCTATCCGCGACGGGATATTATTTGAATACCAAAAACGACAATCCGAACTCGGTGTTGCGCTTCATGTCATTGATACAGAAAAGATGTCTCGCGATGAGCTGATAGCAACCGGGCAGTCCAGCCAATCTGAATTCATTATTGGCCCACTGCAAAAAGATAAGGTCGTCGCTTTACTTGAATCGAAGCCACGGATACCCGTTTTGGTTTTAAATCGTATCAAAACCGATTCACTCAATCTCGATTCCCCAGCTTATAGCTTAAGTTTAGCCATCGAGGACGACGCGGAATCAACGATCAACCAAATTGCACGTGAAGCCGACCGTCCACGTGTTGTCGTATTGCATACCGATTCGCCCTTAGGGCTCAGAGCAGCAGAAGCGATTAGTGAGCAACTTACATTTGTTGGTGGTTCATCAGGTGGGAGGTTTGCGCTGGATGCAAAAAAGCCTGAAACAGCGATCACAAAAGCGTTTGGAGTGAACGATAGCCAAAACCGCCGTCGTGAATTATCAAAGATGCTAGGTCTTCGCCTCGAACACACCCCGAGAATACGACAAGATATGACCGCTGTTGTCGTTCATACCGACCCGAAAAAAGCGCAGCAAATACGTCCGTTACTTGATTTCTATTACCTCGATCAAACTCCTGTTTACTTGATTGGTGCATACCGCCCAGATCTTGCGGATATTGCAGAAGATCTTCGCAACAGCAAATTGGTGGTAACCCCCTGGGACCTAGGAACCAATGAGAAACAAGTACTCGCCGAGCGAGCAAACGCTCAGGGTGTTTTTGGATCGCTGGTTGGCGTTGGTATCGATGCGATGTCCATGGCGATGCAACTCGGTTTTGGTGGATCAACATCGATTCAAGGGCAAACGGGTTACCTGACCCTGGGTGCTGATTCGATGATTCATCGCCAACTGTCCTCAATCCAGGTGACGAACGACGAACAGGTCATTGCCAATCTGTGGGAGCCACTTCCATCACTTCTGCAGTCGGAGTTGCTTGATGCAGAATAATGAGGTGCTCGAAGAACGGATCGCAATACGAATCGCCAAAGCGACCGACGCACTACAACAGAGTTTTCAACTTGCTCCACGGCTTGTGACAGCGGCAAAAACACTGACCGACTGCATTCTTAATGATGGAAAAATCCTCGTTATTGGAATCGGTTCATCGGCAGCGATTGGCCAAATCTTTGCGGCGCACCTGATGCATCGTTTTGAGCGGGATCGACCAGGACTTCCAGCGATCGCGCTAAACGCTGACGCCATCACGATGAGTTCCCTAACTGATGAATCTCGCTCGGAAAAATACTCGAGACAAGTAAAAGCACTCGGGAAGTCTGGCGACAGTATGCTCGTGGTATCGGCTACCGGAACGCGATCAAGCCTGGTTCAATCAGTTGTTGCTGCCCATGAGCTTGAATTACCAGTGGTTGCCCTTACTGGAGGGGATGGTGGAGAGATATCACCGTTACTCAATTACGGAGATACAGAGATTCGAGTACACTCAGAACATCCGACCACAGTTCGCGAGCAGCATTTGATGTTAGTCCATTGCTTGAGCGAATTGATCGATCTACAAATATTTGGCTAGTCCAAGGAGTTGATGATGCGTTTTCCTCTGATCTTAGCAACACTCATGTTGGGCCTTTTGACAGGCTGCGCAACCGTCATTGATTCAACCACGTCGGAGCCCATCTCCGATAATCGAGGTAGTCGCACGGCAGGGCAATTCATCGATGATGAAACTGCTGAAATCGCAATCGCAGTGAATTTAAAGAAAGCATCACCCGAGCTAAAAGTTAGCAACATCAACGTCAAGGTCTATAACGGCGTGGTGTTAGTTGCAGGGCAAGTACCATCTGAAGATGCGCGCCAAATCGCCGAAAAAGTGGCAACGCAGCATCGCGGCGTGGTCCGAGTGATCAATCAACTTGAGATTGCGGGCAAGGCAACGATTATTTCTGAGATCAATGATTTGACGATTTCAACCCAAGTTAAAGCGCTTGTTTTGAAGGACCTTGGGCGAGACGTCTATCAACGGACTGTAATCACCACTGAAAACAGTGTGGTGTATGTCATGGGGTTCGTATCGAAGACCGAGGCAGCCGCATTGGAAAGTGTTGTGAGTTCAGTACGTGGTGTGAAACGAATCGTTCGCGTATTCGAATATATTGATTAGTCGTCAGACTTCACGATGCGAAGAGCAGGCCGCTCGCGCTTGGGCGGATCTGTAGGCTGATCGGCTGAAGCCTCATCTTTAACTGGTTCAAACGCTAGAGTCGGTGCGTCAGCATCAGGTAATTCAGGCGCACCGCCTGGCTCTTGCCCAAAAGCCATCCCAAGCCCCGATTCTTTGCCATAAATCGCTGTTATCGAGCCATATGGTAAAACCAAATCTGTTGGAATACCGCCAAAACGGGTCTGAAACATCACCCCAAAATCTGACATATTCCAAGCGTTCAGCGCCCGTGGAGCAAGATTCAGAACAATCTGGCCATCTTTGACGTGTGACTCAGGGACTTCAACCCCCGGGTAGAAGCAATCCACGACTACGTAAGGATCCTCGCCCCCATCGACAATCCAGTCGTAGAGGGCTCGTATCAAGTAGGGGCGTGAAGAACCAAGGGCCATCGATTATGTACGAGGCATTTCACGTTCAGCTTCCGACAGACTTGCCTGGAATGCATCCCGGTTAAACATGCGATATTGATAATCCTGCAATCCACGCGTTTGCTTCGGCGGTAATTCAACGCCCAAATGCGGTAAACGCCACAAAATTGGGGCGACTGTGCAGTCAACGAGTGAAAATTCTTCACTCATGAAATAAGGCATTTCCTCAAAGATTGGTGCGACAGCGACCAACTGCTCTTTAAGCTCTTTGGCAGCTGATGGCGAGCGCTTGTTGTTGCGCTTTGCCGCTTCGATTGTACGAATCAGTGGCGTCCACTCTTTCTCGATCCGATGGAGAAACATCCGTGCATTGGCTCGCGCGACCGGATAGACCGGTAGCAGAGGTGGATGAGGAAACCGTTCGTCCAAATATTCCATCATGATGTTAGGTTCATAGAGCACCAAATCACGATCCAAAAGCGTAGGAAGATTGTTATACGGGTTGATCTCCGACACTTCTTCTGGAATGTCATCCGGATCGCAATCAACGATATCGACTGTTACTCCCTTTTCTGCCAACACGATACGGACACGATGCGACATGTGATCAGTTGGATCTGAGAAAAAGGTCATGGTTGAGCGTTTCGTCACGAGTGACATAAGTATTTCAATCTCCGTAAACAGACAAAACAGCCGGCGTAAGCCGGCTGTTCGTAGAACTTAGGCTTGGGTGTGCTTAATGCACATCCTTCCAGTATTCACGCTTCAACAAGTACGCAAATACGAAGAAGAGCATGATAAACAACAGCACATAAATGCCCATGTCATGCGCTTTCGCTTTCGAAGGCTCACCGACATATTCTAGGAAGTTTACCAGATCGTAGATCAACTGATCGTATTCCGCTGCTGTTAACTTCCCAGTACCCTCGACAACTTCAAGAATTCCGCACTGATTCTCAGTTAGCGGCTGGCCTGAAATTGAGTCTGTCTGCACTGTTCCGTTCACACGAATCGGCGCTTCCTTACACACGGTACGCTGAACGCCCTGAAGTGGCTCAAGCACGTGGGGCATACCCACTTTAGGAAATACTTTGTTGTTCACACCAAGGGGACGTGATGGATCAACGTAGAACGTTTTTAAATAAGTGTATACCCAATCTGGAGAACGTTTACGTGCAACAAGCGTCAGATCAGGTGGTGGAGCACCGAACCATTCTGCAGCGCCTTTCGAAGGCATCGCGATCGTACCCAAATCACCAATCTTCTTGTCTGATGGAACAATGGCTTCGACCATAACATCTGGATCAATACCAAGATCAGTGGCTGTCCGCTCATAACGCTGATAGCTCAGCGAGTGACAACCCATGCAGTAATGCGTGTAAGTCGCCAATCCGCGCTGTAGTGACGCTTTATCCTCGTAATCAGGTTCGATATGCTCAAGCGGATAACCTGGTCCGCCAGCAGCAACAGCGACCGACGAGACCAATGAAAAAACTAGAGTCCAAACTAATTTCATTTCGTTACCCTCTCTGGAACAGGCTTCGTCGATTCCCAACGGGTATACCAAGGCATCGCAAGGAAGAACAAGAAGTAGATCGCAGTACCCAACTGAGCCAATGCTGTACGCGTTGGTGTTGAAGGCAAGGCACCTAGAATACCCAGCATCACGAATGCAATTGCAAACAACACCAGCATAATCTTCGACAAGTTACCCTTATAGCGGATCGAACGAACCGGACTGCGATCGAGCCATGGCAAAACAAACAAGATTGCAATCGCTGCACCCATGACAACCACACCCCAGAATTTCGCGTCCAAACCGAACATCGGGAATGTGATCGCACGGAGCATCGCGTAAAACGGAGTGAAATACCAAACCGGCGCAATGTGCTCAGGAGTCTTCAAGGGGTTCGCAGGCTCGAAGTTCGCATGCTCAAGGAAGTACCCACCCATCTCTGGGAAGAAGAAGATCACCACGCAGAAAACAAACAAGAACACCGCAACACCGGCGATATCTTTCACCGTGTAGTATGGATGGAAAGCAATACCATCAATCGGCTTTCCATTCGCGTCTTTGTTATCCTTAATATCGATCCCATCTGGGTTGTTCGAACCCACTTCGTGCAGCGCGAGGATATGCAGTACCACAAGCCCTGCTATCACCAACGGTAACGCAATGACGTGCAACGCGAAGAAACGATTGAGCGTGATGCCACTGATGAGATAGTCACCACGAACCCATTGGGCCAAATCAGCACCAATTACAGGAATTGCAGAGAATAGAGAGACGATCACCTGTGCACCCCAATAAGACATTTGTCCCCAAGGCAACAGGTATCCCATGAACGCTTCAGCCATCAATAGAAGATAAATGGCCATTCCGAAGATCCAGATCAGTTCACGTGGCTTCTGATACGAGCCATACATGATCCCGCGGAGCATGTGGAGATAAACAACCACGAAGAAGGCTGATGCCCCTGTCGAGTGCATGTAACGGATCAACCAACCCATCTCTACATCACGCATGATGTATTCGACAGATGCAAACGCACCTTCCGCACTTGGCTCATAGCTCATCGTCAGCCAAATCCCTGTCAGAATTTGGTTAACAAGAACGAGGAGAGCCAATGACCCAAAGAAATACCAAACGTTAAAGTTTTTTGGTGCCCAATATTGTGCGAGGTGATTGTTCCACGCATCCATGATCGAGAGGCGTTGATCAATCCAACCAACCAACCCTGTCGCTTCAGTTTTACGCAAACCCATTATGCATTCTCCTCATCAACACCAATGATAAGAACGTTATCGCTCTCATAAGAGTGCGGCGGCACAAGAAGGTTTGACGGCGCCGGGACTGCTTTGTAAACGCGTCCAGCCAAATCAAACTTTGAACCGTGACATGGGCAGAAATAACCGCCTTGCCATGTGTCACCTAAATCCGGAGCCCCAACTTCAGGCCGAAACTGTGGCGAACACCCCAAATGCGTGCAAATACCCACAAGAACCGCAATCTCGGGATTAATTGATCGCGCTTCATTTGTGGCGTATGCAGGCTGCTGAGGCTGTTCGCTGTTTGGATCTGCAACTTGATCGTTAGTTGCTTTCAACCCTTCCAACATTTCTGGCGTACGACGCAAAATAAACACAGGTTTGCCACGCCACTCAGCACGAATCTGCTCACCGGGAAGGATTTTTGAAATATCAACTTTAACCGGAGCGCCTGCCGCTTTCGCTTTCGCACTCGGATTCCACGAAGCAACAAATGGTGTTGCGATACCCACGGTACCAATGGTACCTAGTGCCGTTGTAGCACCAACTAAAAATTTACGACGCGAAGTGTCAGCGGGCTGCTCCACTTCGGTTACGACTGCATCAGTCATGATGTGTCCTTCAGATCGTTGTTGGGGGCAAATTTGCTTGCAATATTTTAGAGAGTGCCGGCGACTCAAGCAAGCGCGTTATAGCCTTTTGATCTAAAAATTCGTGGCTTTATGGCACAAAAAAACCCGCCGAAGCGGGTTTTCTCGAGAATCGATAGCGAATTAACGCTTCGAGAACTGTGGACGCTTACGCGCTTTGCGAAGACCCACTTTCTTACGCTCAACTTCACGCGCGTCACGAGTGACGTATCCTGCACGACGAAGATCGCCTTTCAAGTTTTCATCATACTCAACCAATGCACGTGTGATTCCGTGACGAATCGCACCAGCTTGACCAGATGCACCGCCGCCCTCGACAGTGATCATCACGTCAAACTTCTCAACCATCTCAACCAATTCAAGTGGCTGACGAACAACCATGCGAGATGTTTGACGGCCAAAGTAATCGTCAAGCGCTTTGCCGTTGATAATGATTTGGCCAGAGCCTGGGCGTAAAAACACTCGAGCTGTCGATGTCTTTCTGCGGCCTGTTCCGTAATTCTGTGTAGTCGCCATGTCTTGTCCTATGACAGAGTCAAAGTTTCAGGTTGCTGCGCATCATGTGGGTGCTCTTGACCCGCATAAACTTTCAGCTTCCGGTACATTGCACGTCCAAGAGGGTTGCGTGGCAGCATGCCTTTAACAGCGAGCTCAATCACTTTCTCTGGTGAACGTTCGATCATTTGCGTGAAGTTCGCTTCTTTCAGCCCACCTGGGTGACCTGTGTGGCGGTAATACATCTTGTCTGATGCCTTACGACCTGTAACTTTCACTTTCTCAGCATTCACAACGACGATGTAATCGCCGGTGTCAACGTGCGGAGTGTATTCTGTTTTGTGCTTACCGCGCAGGCGACGAGCAACTTCGGTTGCGAGACGGCCGAGTGTCTGTCCTTCGGCGTCGATCACATACCAGCTACGCTGTACGGTTTCTGCTTTAGCGCTAATCGTCTTCATGTTTGTCTTCTGCCTTCAGCGGCGTTCAAAATTCAAAGAGGCGCGGATTATAGAGATGGACGACACTTTACGCAACACCCTTTTCTCAATCTGGACGATGCGGACGCTCTAAATATTCGACAGATTGCATCTCAAGTAAGCGCGATCGGCATCGATCCATCTCAAACGCCAAGCGTCCTGTGCTATACAGCTCGTCCATTACCGCATCTGCACCCAAAATCAAATTAACCGAACGATCATAAAATTCGTCGACCAGGTGTAAAAAGCGCCGCGTCGAGTCATCCCCCGCCGTCACCAGATTTGGAAGCCCGGTGACCACGACGGTATGATAAATCTTCGCCACCTCGATGTAGTCAGGCGCCGCGCGGCCCAGTCCACAGATCACATCAAAATCAAACCAGACTACATCCTCAGCCACAAAACGCACTGGAAGCTGGCGCCGATTGATCTCAATAAACGCCCCTTCACTCTTTGTAGCCTCAGGTGCGAGCGCCAGCACCGACTCCCAAATCGCATCAATCGCGTGACTATCGCAGGGGCAGTAATACAACTTTGCATGCTCGAGTGTTCTCAAGCGGTAATCAGTTCCCGAATCCAAGTTATAGACTTGGCAATGCTTTTGAATCAGCGCGATCGCTGGCAAGAAGCGATCACGCTGCAAACCATCTTTATACAACTGGTCGGGCTCGATATTGCTTGTCGTCACGAGAGATACACCACGCCTAAATAGGGCGTCGAAAAGCGTGCCTAAAACCATCGCATCGGTAATATCTGATACGAAGCACTCGTCAAAACAGAGCACCTTCGCCTTGCGCGCCAACTCATCTGCAATCACTTCCAGCGGATTTTCAGTTCCTTGCAAAGCAGTTAAACGCGCATGCACTTGATTCATGAAGCGATGGAAATGTAATCGCACTGCGATCCCATCGGGAAGCGAGTCAACGAATAAATCCATTAAAAATGTTTTGCCGCGACCAACTCCACCCCAGATGTACAAACCCTGCTCTGGCCGCTCCCAAGACTGACGTCTGAACAAGCCCTTTCGACCACCATTCCAGTATTTTCTTGATATCAGCCTGTCAGCCAATTGATCCAACAAAGCAAGCACAGCACGCTGATTCTTGTCGGGGCTAATCTGTCCAACTTCGACCAGTCCATCATAGACATGTACCGCTGGCGTACGCGTCATACGATGCCCCGCTCAACATAATGAGATGAAACAGCTTGTTTCAGGCGAGTTAATTCACCGTGGAAAAAGTGACCGCCGGTTTCAGAGTGAATAATCCCAGCACCCACACCTCTCGCGTACGTACCGATCGCTTCGGCGCTGACCACTTCGTCGTCTTCGTTATAGATCACTGTTCTCGGCACATCGGCAAGCATTTGTCGCTCAATCGGAAAATTCTCGACTGCGGGAGCGACTTGAATTAGATCAATCACATCAACGGCCACATTTTCGTCCCGAAGCTTTTGGATGAGTCTCGCAGCAATCGATCCACCAAAAGAAAATCCAGCCAAACACAGTTTCACAACACCCTGACGAACCATGAGTGAGGCGATATGAAATGCATCAAGTAATTCGCCTTTTCCATGATCCCAAACGCCGTCACTACGACCTGCACCACGAAAATTAAATGCAATCGCTGGTAATCCAGCATCTCTCGCAACGCGGGCAATCGTTGTCACAACTTTATTACCCATCGTGCCCCCATGAAGAGGGTGCGGATGCAAAATCAACAGAGCCTGCTGCGGCATCGGTTGCTGCAAATCACACAATAGAGAAGCTGTCTCGATACGACCGGATGGGCCATCGATCATCTGGATAACTGGCGTATTCATGGATCTCCTTAGGAAAGCGAAGTCTAACGGCTCGCCGAAACAACGCAAACTCCGTACACTAGAGAAAAATGGAGATCACGCTGTGGAATTAAACGCACTAACCCTTGGAGCTCTTTTCGCCGCTTTTGTTGCCGGTGGTTTGATTGGATGGTTTTCACGCCAACCAAAGACCGTAACTGTTGCACCCCCTGATCTCGAGAGAGAGAAAACGCTCGCGGAGGCAAAGCATCAAGAATTGATGGATGACATCGATAGCCATCTGACTGCCACCAAGGACGCACTCCTTCAACTCGCGAATCGCCAAGAATCTCTGGCTCTTGAACTCCGTGGCGAACACACTCCAATTGAAGTTCAGCCTGAATCAAATGAACAGGATGCGATTTTGCCACCGCGCGACTACTCTGATGCTCGAGGGCAACTTCAATAATTAAGCAGGATTGTGGTCGTCGAAGAAGGCGACCTCAAGTCCTAACCGGTCCTGAATGGTAGCACCCAACGCCTGAACACCATATCGCTCAGTTGCATGATGACCAGCAGCGATGTAATGCAAACCAAGCTCTCGCGCTTCATGTGTAGTTCGCTCAGAAATTTCTCCAGATAAATAGACATCTGCTCCGTACAAATGCGCTTTGGACAAATAATCTTGTGCGCCACCCGTACAAATAACCAGCCGATTCAGTGATTCGGAAGCCCGAGGCGACTTGATAACTAATGGAGCCCGGTCCAAGCGAGAGTGTACTTGTGCTGCCAACTCATCGAGTGTGAACCGCCCATTGAGTGGGACCGACCACAGAAGCCCCCCTTCACCCTCGATCGGACTGCCACCAGCGAGATCCAACTGATCGAGGAGCGTCTTGTTATTTCCAAACTCAGGATGACAATCGAGCGGCAAGTGATAGGCGATCAGCGACATCTGATTATCAATTAACGCACGAACGCGACGGCCCTTCATTCCAGTCAGGGTCGGCGTCTCATTTTTCCAAAAATATCCATGATGCACGAGAAGCGCGTCCGCACCCCATGAGATCGCTTGTTCAATCACATCGGCAGACGCAGTCACACCAAGCGCAAGCTTTTGGATACTCTCCCGCCCCTCCACCTGCAGACCGTTTGGTGCATAGTCTTTAAATGAATCTGCTTGCATCCAATCGTCGAGCGTTTGGATCAGTGTGTGTAAACTAGTCATATAGCCTCTCTTTCAGGACGATCCATGCTACAACAAATTACGCGAATTCTCTGGCCTGTCATTACAGGGATTTTAATTGCTCTGTTGGTTATTCGAGAGTTTCCTGAATTAACCGGCCGAACACGCGGCGTTGAACTGAATATCGTTGACAACAGCACGATACCGAGTCAAATCCCATCAGAAGGGCCTGTCAGTTATGCTGCAGCGGTTGAACGGGCCGCACCTGCTGTTGTTAACGTCTATACAACGACCATTGTTGAAACGCGCGCGCACCCTCTTGCCCGCGATCCATTTTTCCGCAACTTCTTTAATCTCCCGAGTGAGCCTCGCAGAAAGCGTATGGAGTCCAGCCTCGGTTCTGGGGTGATCGTGTCAGGGAATGGATATATTTTGACCAACCATCATGTAATCGCAGGAGCAGATGACATTGTGGTTGAACTCAAAGATGGACGCGTTGCTCAAGCATCCGTCGTCGGAACAGACCCAGATACGGATATCGCAGTTCTTAAAATCGAGCTGAACAACCTACCGAAACTCATTCTCACAACTTCGCCGGGTCGAGTTGGCGACTTAGTTTTCGCTATTGGTAACCCCTTCGGAGTGGGACAAACAGTGACCATGGGAATTTTGAGTGCAACTGGGCGTAATCAGGTCGGCGTCACAAACTATGAAAACTTTATCCAGACAGACGCTGCAATTAATCCAGGTAACTCAGGCGGCGCATTAATCAACGTCCGAGGTGAGCTGATCGGAATCAATACGGCGATCTTCACGCGAAGCGGTGGCTCCAATGGAATTGGGTTTGCGATTCCTGCATCAATCGCAACTGACATCATGCAGGAGCTGATTGACCATGGCCAGGTGATCCGTGGTTGGATTGGTGTCGAGACACAACCTCTAACCGACGAGTTAGCGCGATCGTTTGGTGTCAGCAAAAACGCAGGCGTTCTGATCTCAGGGGTCTATCGCAGGGGCCCTGCGGCAAACGCTGACATTCTTCCAGGAGATATTTTGACCCATATGAATGGTCAGAAAATTACTGATGGACGCGCTGCGATGAACCAAGTTGCAGATTTTGAACCAGGAACTGAAATCCCTGTGAAGTTGTTACGTGATGGCCAAACGATCGAACGCGTAATATTGGTTGGGCAGCGCCCAAACTCAGCTGCTAACTAGCTGATCGAGCGCGGATAGTAGCGCATCAGACTCTTCAGGAGCACCCACCGTCAAGCGCAATGTATTCGCAAGCCGTGGGTGCGATCCATCTAAGCACTTCACAAGGATTCGATGCTGCTTAAGTCCCTCGAAAAGTGCGCGAGCAGACTGCTCGCCACACTCCATAACGACAAAGTTGGCTTCAGACGGCCACACGGTGTAACCACGCTGAACAAGAAGTGCAGTAAGGCGAGTACGTTCGTGTCGAATCAGCCCACTCTGCTCTTCAAGCGTGGACGCATGCTCAAGCGCGAACTGGACAGCCGTTTGAGACATGACATTGATGTTGTAGGGCAATCTGATTTTGTCGAACTCAACAATCCAATCGGGATGCCCAATCAACATTCCAAAACGACTGCCCGCCAAACCCACTTTGGACAGTGTCCGCATTACCACAACGTTAGGATAACGAACCGCCCAATCCAGATAATCGGCATCAGTAAATGCGGTGTAGGCCTCATCGATGACGATCAGCGCCTGTGTCGACTCCACGATCTGCGCGAGCCGATCTTTGGAAAATAGATTCCCAGTTGGATTATTTGGTTGCGGGATGAAGATCAGTGCGGGATCAGCTTCCATCAGGCCATCCATCCACCCATCGATATCAATATCGAAGTCAGAATCAAGAGGTAGTGCGCGGAATGGAACCGTGTATTGGTTTGCAAGCACCTGAAACATCACAAAACTTGGGTCAGGCGCGCAGACGCTTCGGCCCGTACCAATGAGATTCGATATCAATAGTGCGATGATCTCATCAGAACCATTTCCAAATAGAAGACCGAGCGACTCAGGGATTTGCATCCATTGTCTGAGAGGTGCTCGGATCGCTTCCGCATGAGGATCTGGGTACCGGTTCAATGCGCTGTCGGCCAACCGATGCGCGAGCTCATCACGCAATGATTGAGGCCAAGAATATGGATTCTCCATCGCATCAAGCTTGATCATGCCAGTTGCATCAGGAACCTGATAGGCAGCACCTTGACGCACCCGGTCTGGAATCAGGGCTTGGATCAGTTCGTCACGCGTCACGACGGTACTCGGCTGAGCGCGCGTGAGCAGTGAGGCCTTCAGAATGAGCCAGCGTCGATGCGACTCCTGCGATCATTTTCGATCCGTCTGCCGTACAGTGAATCACCGATGAACGCTTAATAAAGTCGTAAACACCTAAAGGCGATGCAAAGCGCGCTGTTCCAGACGTCGGCAAGACGTGATTTGGACCCGCACAGTAGTCACCGAGTGCTTCAGGCGTATGGCGACCCATGAAGATCGCACCCGCGTGCTGAATTTCGGCCAGCATCGATTCGGGATCATCGACACATAATTCCAGGTGCTCCGGCGCCACACGATTAATCACATCCAGTGCATCAGAGCGATCGGATGCCTCGATAAATACGCATCGGTTATTTATCGATTGCTCAATAATTGATGCCCGCTCAAGTGTCGGCAAGAGGCGACTCATTGAGTCCAATACAGAAGCTGCAAAAGCAGGGTCACAATGAACAAGAATCGGTTGCGCGTCTTCGTCATGCTCGGCTTGGCTGAAGAGATCCATGGCAACCCAATCGGGATTCATTGGTGGCTCTACGTAGACGAGGATTTCAGATGGGCCTGCGATCATATCGATCCCCACTTTGCCAAAAACCTGTCGTTTAGCAGTCGCAACCCATGCATTCCCGGGACCAACAATCTTATCAACAGGGAAAACACTCTCTGTTCCGTACGCTAGGGCTGCAATAGCTTGCGCTCCGCCGACAGTCACGACGCGGTCAACTTTTGCAAGGTATGCAGCAGCTAACACTACTGGATTCAACTCGCCTTGTGGTGCGGGAACAACCATCTGCACCAGGGGCACCCCTGCAACTTTGGCTGGAATTGCATTCATCAATACCGATGACGGATAAGTCGCCTTACCACCTGGCACGTAGAGCCCAACCCGACTCATCGGCCTGACTTCCTGCCCTAGGATGATTCCATCGCCTTGGTCGGGTAATCGCCAACTTGATTCTTTCTGCGCCTCATGGAATGCCCAGACACGATCACGCGCTGTCGTCAAAGCTGCCTTCAACTCATCGGATAAACCATGAAATGCCGCCTCAAGATCAGATGAATCCAAAACAAGATCAGATGCTGAGCCCACTGGATTGTGATCAAGCTCACGGGTGAAACGAACGAGCGCCGCATCGCCCTCAGAACGGACCGCCTGAATAATTTCAGAAACGCGCGTCTGACGACTTAAATCACTCACCGACTCCCAAGCCGTGAGTTCTGTTAAGCGTGCTTCAAAATTATCATCACGAGTTGTTAGCGAAACGGGCTTAAGTTGCATGCTGAGTTTTCACCCATTCATTCAGTCGTTCAATCATAGGAGTTATATGTTGGTGTCGCGTCTTCATTGCAACCCGAGAGACGACGAGTCGTGCACTCGAATATGCAATTAACTCCTTCGCTTCAAGCCCATTGGCTTTCAACGTATTTCCGGTATCTACAACATCAACAATGACATCAGCTAAACCCACAATCGGAGCAAGCTCCATTGCCCCATAAAGTTTGATTGGATCGATTTGACGACCTTGCGACGCAAAATACTGGCGAGCAACATTCACATACTTTGTAGCGACACGGATTCGACCAGTCGCCGGAAGCTCTTCACCCTTTTTCGTTGCAGTCATTAATCGACACTTCGACAGTTGAAGATCAACAGGCTCACACAACATATCAGAGCCGTATTCTAGCAACGTGTCTTTACCCGCAATGCCTAAGTGTGCGCCGCCGCGCTCAACATACGGAGGAACATCAGTCGCTCGAAGGACTAGCAACCGCACATCCGGACGATTGGTTTCGAACATCAGCTTACGGCTTCCCGTTAGCGACTCACTCGGCTCAATACCGAGTTCAGCGAGTAATGGCAGCGTTTCTTCTAACAACCGTCCTTTCGCAAGTGCAAAGGTGAGTGGTTGGCTCATACTCGTACCCGTTCGATATCCGCGCCAAGTCGACGTAGTTTTTCTTCGATGCGCTCGTACCCACGATCGATGTGATACACACGGTCGACAACAGTCTCGCCTTCTGCAACGAGTCCTGCGATCACAAGGGAAGCCGATGCACGTAAATCAGTACTCATCACTGGAGCCCCTTTCAAGCGATCAACGCCTGTGGTACTCGCGGTAGCTCCATGCAAATCGATCTTCGCGCCCATGCGCTGCATTTCTGGAATATGCATCATTCGATTTTCAAAGATGGTCTCAGTCACTCGACCCGACCCTTCAGCAACTGAATTTAATGCAACAAACTGCGCCTGCATGTCAGTCGCGAAACCCGGATATTCAACAGTGGTGATATCAACGGCCTTTGGCCGACGACCCTGCATATCGAGAGAAATCGTGGTGTCAGTTCGGTCAATATGGGCGCCCGCTTCTTCAAGCTTCAAAAGCGTTGCATCCATGTGCTTTGGCTCACAATCCGTCAACGTGCACGAACCACCGGTGGCGGCTGCGGCAACTAAAAATGTACCCGCTTCAATCCGATCTGGGATGATTCGGTGTGTACCGCCGTGCAGTTGTTCAACACCCTGAATACATAACGTATCCGATCCAATCCCTTCGATTTTCGCTCCGAGCGCAACCAAGCAATCAGCAAGGTCTGACACTTCGGGTTCGCGTGCCGCATTCTCGATGATGGTCTCGCCCTTTGCGAGGGCTGCCGCCATTAAAACGTTCTCGGTTCCAGTCACTGTAATTTTTTCAAACAAGACTTTTCCGCCAACCAAACCACCTGGCGCGCGCCCTTTGATGTAACCGTCTGTGACTTCAAATTCTACGCCCAAGCGCTCAAGCGCTTTAACGTGCAAATTGACGGGCCGTGCTCCAATTGCACACCCACCAGGTAACGAGACTTCGGCCTCATGCGCTCTAGCCAGTAAAGGACCGAGGACAACGATACTCGCGCGCATCGTACGCACCAGATCATACGGTGCGACGATTGAATTCAAATGCGATGCATCAAGCTCAACTGATCCGGTGTCATCGAGCAACACTTCAACACCCATGCGGCCCAATAGCTGGAGCATAGTGGTGACATCATTCAAATGCGGTAAATTCTCAAAACGAACCTTGCCAGGAACCATCAATGCAGTCGCCAAAATAGGAAGTGCTGCGTTTTTCGCGCCGCTGACTTTGACCTCACCTCTGAGCTGACGCCCGCCGCGAATTAACAAACGATCCATAGTTAAATACCCAGTCCCTGGCGCTTGGTTTTCTCTTCTGGCGTGAGGGCAGTGACCGTGATTGCGTGCAAAGTTCCTTCAGCGATCTCATCTGCAATTAAGCGCAACACAGCTTGCTGACGCTTCACGCGACTCAATGATTCAAAATCATCGCTGACAGCTTCAATTTGAAAGTTACGCCCCTCGCCTTGCACAGCAAACGTCCATCCAGTGTCTTTCGATTCCAATAACGCATGGACTTCAGTGGCCAGCATCCGATTCTCCTGTCTCAATACACATCACGCCACCGAGTTCGGCAAGCGTTTTAAAAGTTGGATTCATACCAGTCACCGTGAGTGCCTGATTCATTGCGCGAGCAGATTTCCACCAATACACCATGACCGCCAAATGCGCGCTCGATGCATGATCCCAAGCACTCACATCGATCACAGTCTCGCCGCGTCTGACAGCATCAATACCCAGCGACTTCAGTTCACGCCATGATTTTTCATAGGCTGATGCGTCAACTCTAAACACGGTTAATTGGCACTCACTGACTCAAACGACCAAGAATCTATTGCGCCTGAAACGCTGCCCGTTGACTGCACAAGATCAGCAAACTGATTACGCAAAGTGAGGCCCAAATTGATCCCCGCGATAACCACGTTCTCAACCATCCACCCTTTGTCTTTCTCAAAACCAAGGGCGAACTGTATCGGCAATGGTTCGCGACCAGGGCTTTCTAACCGTGCTTCAACCATCGCGCGACCCGGCTTCAAGATTACACCTTCTTCGGGTAACACAAGTTGTTCTCCGCCGTAGGCTGCTAATCCGCGTGCGTAGGCATCAACGAGACTCGATTCCAAACGATCAGTGAACCGATCGCGCTCTGCCTCGGTTGCTTGACGCGCGAAACGCCCCATCACGCGAAGCGCAACAGTTCGATCATTGATTAGAGGTGCAAACTGCTCAGAAATACGCGTCACAAGCTCTTCTTCTGTCAGCTTTCCTTCCTGAAACTTCGACACATCTTCATAAAAGGTGTCGCGCGCAATTTTCAAAGGCTCAACAGCTGCCTTTGGATCGCTCTCTGCGAAGACATTGAATGACAGCAGAAGAGCTAAACAACTCGCTACCCAGATTTTCATTTGTCACTACTCATATTCAGCAAAAACTTCCCAATCAATTCTTCAAGAACGATCGCCGACTGCGTATCGTAAATAACATCGCCATCTTTCAGGTTACTTGGATCGCCACCCGTCATTAACCCTATATATTTCTCACCGAGAAGACCGGCTGTCAAAATGGATGCCGATGTATCTTCAGAGAATTGAGCAAAATCCTGACTAATGTCCATGTCAACAATCGCCCCTGCAGTCGTCTCATCATAGCGGATACCAACCACGCGACCGACCGTCACACCGGCGGCACTCACTTTCGCGCGAGTCGTCAAACCGGCCACGTTATCGAAACGAGCGCTCAAGCGATACGATCCAGTATCACCTGTTTGCGCGAGACCACTAACCTCAAGGGCTAAGAAAGCGAGGCAAAGCGCACCCAATAAAACAAAAGCTCCGACACTCAATTCTAAACGACGCGAATACACTTAAATCTCCCCAAACATTACTGCGGTCAGGAAAAAGTCCAGACCGAGCACAGCCAACGACGCATATACAACTGTTTTTGTCGTTGCCCGTGCGATCCCTTCCGAAGTTGGAACCAAATCATATCCCTGATAGACAGCGATCCATGTCACGACTACCGCAAATACTAACGATTTGATGATGCCGTTAAACACATCATCGGAAAAATCCACTGAGGCCTGCATATTTGACCAGAATGACCCCGAATCCACACCCAGCCAACTCACACCAACCAGAGCACCACCCAAGCACCCGACACTCACAAAAATGAGTGACAAGATCGGAAGGCTAATCACGCCCGCCCAAAATCTCGGGGCAACAACTCGTCTCAGCGGATCCACACCGATCATCTCAAGGCTCGCGAGTTGCTCGGTCGCTTTCATCAAACCAATTTCAGCCGTTAACGCTGAACCCGCTCGACCTGCAAACAATAATGCTGTCACTACAGGGCCTAGCTCACGTGTTAACGACAGCGCGACCATTTGCCCAAGCGCTTGCTCACTACCGTAGTCGGTTAGGATGGTGTAGCCCTGAAGCCCAAGCACCATGCCTATAAATAGACCACTGACAATAATAATGCTGAGTGACAACACGCCAACAACGTGGATCTGATCAATCGTCAGCCGCCAATGGACCCCGACGTTTGATCGACCAAAAATCGCTTGCATCAAAATCAGTGTAGCCCTGCCGAGGTCAGACAATTGCGAGAGCGTCGAGCGCCCAATTCCTGCGATCCAATTCATCATGACAAGGCATCCTCAAGTGACGGCGCTGGGAAATGGAATCGCACGGGGCCATCTGGACTACCATGCAGGAACTGATGCACCAATGGATCATCTGATGCCTGCATGACTTCTGGTGATCCCTGAAAAGCAACGCGGTTGTTTGCAATCATGATCACGTGATCAGCAATGGAAAGCGTTTCTTGGAGATCATGCGAAACGACCAATGACGTTAAACCGAGCGCCTGATTCAACTGCTTGACCAATGCGAGCAAAACACCCAAACCGATCGGATCCTGCCCGACAAAAGGCTCGTCATACATAATCATTTCAGGATCCAGCGCAATTGCACGCGCTAGAGCCACACGACGTTGCATACCACCAGATAACTCAGACGGCATCAAATCGACAGCTCCACGAAGTCCAACCGCTTCTAGTTTCATCAAGACAACTAGGCGGATCAGATCGTCATCGAGATCGGTATGGACTCGGAGCGGGAAAGCGACGTTTTCAAATACACTGAGCTCAGCAAATAAAGCGCCGGACTGGAACAACATACCCATCCGCTTTCTAAGACCGAATAAGGCGGAGCGCTTGAGCGACTGAACAGACAAACCATCCACTCGCACATCACCAGACTCGGGCTTTAATTGCCCGCCGATCAGACGGAGTAACGTTGTTTTTCCGGTCCCTGACGGGCCAACGATCGCTGTTATCTTCCCGCGAGGAACTGATGCTGTCAGTCCATCGTAGATCACACGCTGATCGCGACGAAATACAACGTCTTTAATCTCAACAAAAGCTTCGTTTGTCACAATCGATTGGATTCACTTCGTTCAAATAATCTGGCGCTGAGTGTAGCAGAGCTTAGCCACAACATGTTTAATGTCGCATCACGTTCAGGAGTCATCATATGGTTTGGGCCACCGTTGCCATCATTTTAGGCATCGCACTGACCGTTATTAGCGCAGATAAATTTGTCGAGGGCGCTGCAAGCCTTGCATCCCGCCTCGGCATGAGTCACTTCCTCATTGGCCTCACGATCGTCTCAATTGGTACATCTGCCCCAGAGCTTCTGGTTTCTGCTGTCGCCGCCTATGAAGGAAGCCCGGGACTAGCACTTGGTAATGCTCTGGGTTCGAACATCACCAATATCGCACTGGTGCTTGGCGCGACCGCTTGCGTATTTCCGTTATTAGTACCTCGCCCTTTGGTTCGGCGTGAGCTACCGCTACTTATCTTCGTCTGCCTATGCGTCTATGCGCTGGCCTATCGAGGGGTGTATGACCTGTGGGCTGGCGTTGCGCTAATCGCCACACTGCCGGTGGTGCTTTACCAACTTATGAAAGATGAATCACAAGTCGCTGATGAGACTGAAATCCCTGATCTGTCCTTGCCGGCAGCCCTAATCCTCACATTAGGCGGCCTCTTGGTATTACTCGGTAGTTCCAAAGCGCTCGTCTGGGGAGCGACCGAGGTTGCGCGTTATTTCGGTGTCTCTGAACTCATTATTGGCCTGACGATCGTGGCAATCGGAACATCGCTTCCCGAGTTAGCAGCATCGATGGCATCAGCCCTGAAGAACAAAACAGACATGGCTCTCGGCACTGTGATTGGTTCGAATTTCTTTAATTTCTTAGGCGTTATTGGCATCGCCGCAATGATTTCGCCGTTTGCAATTGAAGAGGATGTATTTACCCGAGATCTTCCATGGACACTCGGTCTCACCGTTCTTTTGTGGCTTCTCGCCCGCTTCGGAGCTCATGGAACACTCAAACGATCGTACGGAATCCTTTTGATTCTCTTGTACGTAAGCTATCTTTGGCACATATCTGCAACGATCGTGCCGAATTAATGAGTTTTATCGAGTCAGCGAAACGAACCATCCAACTTGAAGCCGAAGCAATCGCTCAGTTAACAGGGCAATTGAACGAAGACTTTAATACAGCCTGCGATATCTGCCTTCGCTGCGAGGGCCGAATTGTTGTAACAGGAATGGGGAAATCGGGACATATCGGCAGCAAAATTGCAGCGACACTCGCATCGACTGGTACCCCAGCATTTTTCATGCACCCTGCAGAAGCATCACATGGCGACCTCGGCATGCTGACCTCCAAAGATGTGGTGCTTGCGCTATCCAATAGCGGAACCTCTGCGGAAATTGTATTACTCCTTCCGCTCATCCAGCGACTCGGTACGCCGTTAATCAGTATGACCGGTGATGCGAATTCGACCCTCGGCCGGGCTTCTGATGCTCATCTCTTAGTGTCTGTATCTGAAGAAGCATGCCCATTGAATCTAGCGCCAACATCAAGCACCACTGCGGCACTGGTCATGGGGGACGCTCTCGCCATCGCCCTGCTCGAAGCGAAAGGCTTTTCACACGAAGATTTCGCATTCAGCCATCCAGGTGGCGCACTTGGTCGCAAACTACTTCTGAAAGTCGATGACATTATGCATACCGGTGATGCACTCCCATCCGTTTCCGACAGCGCAACATTATCGGAAGCACTCTTGGAAATGACTGCAAAACGCCTCGGCTTTACGACCGTTTTGGATAACGATGGTCGACTTATCGGCGTATTCTCAGATGGTGACTTGCGTCGTGCCATCGAAGCTGGGCACGATCTCAGGGATCGCCAGATACGTGAAATCATGACCCAAGGTGGTACCACCATCGAGCAAGGCGCTCTGGCAGCGATGGCGGTACGTGTAATGCAAGAAAAGCGGATCAATGCGGTGGTCGTTGTTCATAATGATTTGCCTGTTGGCGTATTGAATATGCATGACCTTCTGCAAGCAGGTGTTGTATGAGCGCACAAACTGTTCGACTCATGGCATTTGATGTTGATGGAGTGTTTACCGATGGCACTCTGTATTACGGCATCGACGGAGACGCACTGAAAGCGTTTAATATTCTCGATGGCCTTGGGCTCAAGTTATTACAAAAAGCAGGCATTCAAACGGCAATCATTACCGGCCGGCAATCACCAATGGTTGAAAGGCGTTTTTCAGAACTGGGCGTGGATTTCGTGATCCAGGGACGGGAAGATAAAGGCCACGCACTTCAGAATCTCGCAAATGAGCTTGCACTCGAGAAGAAAGATGTGGGGTATATGGGAGATGACTTTCCAGATCTCACAGCACTCGATATCGCTGGTTTTTTTGCAAGCGTTCCGAATGCACCCTCACAAGTTCAAGAAGCCGCCGCTTTCGTCACTTTGAAGGCAGGTGGCCAAGGCGCCGTTCGGGAGCTCTGCGAATTCCTTCTCGAGGCTCAGGGGTTTGATGCACTCGCGTTGTTTCGTGGAGACAGCGTGTGAACGGCTGGAGTCGCCTTATTGTGATCGCAGTCGGTGCTGTTGCTCTGATCTTTGGTTTATCCGAACCAACAACGAAAACCACACTTGATCCTGCATTGAAAGAAATTGCCGACCAACGGCCTGATGCCTTCATGGAGGGCGTGTACCAACGTCAATTTGATCAAAATGGCCAACTCGAGACCACTCTAGTCGCAACAAGCCTGCTGGACTTTGGAAACCGGGCCAACGCAGAGCTTGTGGATCCAAAACTCTGGCTCGAACGCCCACCCGCGACTTGGTATATCGAAGGTGATCACGGCGAATTAACGGCCGATCGCAATCGACTGCACCTCACAGATAACGTGATCGCAAACCGACTCGAAGACGGTAAGGATCCATGGCAACTAAGCGGTGAAACGCTGCACTGGGATCAAACGACCGACCTCGTCACGTCAAAGACGACAACAACTCTCGTGCAAGGCGGATCGCAAAGCGTCGGTGACGAATTGGTTATGAACTTAAATACCAACGAATACACCCTCGGAGATAAAGTGAGGACGCAATGGCGAAGCGCTACTTCATCGCAGTAATTTGGCTCATCACACCATTCGCTTTTGCACTACCCGAGGATCGCGATCAACCGATTGAGATCACAGCGGACAACGCAGTGATTAACGAAAAGCAAAGCCAAGCGGAGTACTCAGGTGCAGTTGTTGTCACGCAGGGCACATTGAAACTCGAAGGAGACGTAGTCAATCTAAAAACCAACGAAGCGGGCGAAGTGGAGACGTTTGTTTCCAAAGGACAGCCAGCACGCTTTGAAAACCTCCGCCGCAAAACTGATAAAGAACCTGTCAAAGGCCGGGCCTCAACAATCTATTACTCCTACGACAGTGATCGCGTTGTTTTGACCGGTAATGCAATCATCACATCAGAAGAATCTGAGTTTTCCGGGCCCGAAATCACCTATGACCTGAATACCGGCGAGGTGACCGCATCAGGTAATCGCTCCAAGCGAGTCAATATGACGATGCAGCCGAAGAAAAAATGACAGACCTGATCGCTCGACATCTCAAAAAGGCATACAAGGGACGTGAAGTGGTCTCCGATCTGTCAATGGCAGTGAGCCCCGGTGAGATCGTAGGACTACTTGGTCCAAATGGTGCCGGGAAAACAACAAGCTTCTACATGATCGTGGGCCTCGTAACACAAGATGCAGGCCAAATTCTGATCGGTGATAAAGACATTACGCGCACACCCATGCATGGGCGAGCAAAAGCAGGATTAGGCTATCTCCCCCAAGAAGCGTCGGTTTTCAGAAAACTGACCGTGTCTGACAACTTGATGGCAATTCTCGAGTTGCGCTCTGACCTCACCAAAAATGATCGGCAACGCGAACGCGAGAGACTCCTGGATGAATTCCACCTAGGACACCTGTCTGCAACCAAGGGGATGGCGCTATCAGGTGGTGAGCGGCGGCGCGTCGAAATTGCGCGTGCACTCTGCTCCAATCCCAAATTTATGCTGCTCGACGAACCGTTTGCCGGGGTTGATCCGATCTCAGTGTCTGATATTCAAGACATCATCAAACACTTAGCTGCTCGCGGTATCGGTGTTTTGATTACGGATCATAATGTGCGAGAAACACTTGGTATCTGCCATCGAGGATATATCGTCAACGCAGGACGCGTTCTTGCCGAAGGGCCGCCGGCGAGCCTTCTGGTCAACAAAGATGTTCGCCAAGTGTATCTTGGCGAACAATTTACAATGACACTTCCCGAATGAAACAGGCACTCCAGCTCAAAATCGGGCAAAGCCTGACCATGACGCCTCAACTGCAGCAAGCCATCAAACTGCTGCAAATGTCGACGCTCGATCTGCAACAAGAAATCTCACGTGCTTTAGAAGAAAACCCTCTGCTTGAACGCGAGGATGAGATCGAACAATACGCCGAGCCATCTGACAATGATGTGCGAGAACAAGACACCCCTGTTGAATCCGTTGAAGTCGCCGTTGAAACGGATTGGTCGGATACCAACCACTTCGATTTAAATCGACCGATGACGCGAACGGCATCTGACGATGAATACGATAGTTTCGAAAGTCGGACATCTGAGGTGCTAACGCTATCGGATCACTTGCTCTGGCAACTGAACTTGATGCCTCTGACCGAGCGCGACATGCTTATCGCGCGGGTCTTAATCGACTCGATTGATAGCGACGGGTTCTTGGATGCTGATCTTCAGGAAATCACTGACGCATTGGGTGAGGAGCTTGAAGATCTTGAACTTGATGAAGTTGAATGCGTTCTCCACCAGATCCAACGACTCGATCCTGTCGGTGTGGGAGCGCGTGGAATAGCTGAGTCGCTCGCTGTCCAACTGGCAGCGCTCGGTTTGCTCGGCGGCGATGTCAGACTGCCGCTCGCACTGGTGCAAAATCATCTGGATCTTTTGACGAAAAAGGATCGGAGTGGATTAAAACGCGCCTTAAAATGCTCGGATGAAGAGCTCGATTTAGCGCTTGAACTGATTCGGTCGCTCGATCCCAAACCAGGAAGTCATATCGGGAGCAGTGAACCTGAATATGTGACGCCTGACCTCATCGTTCGCCGCAATGAAGATGGCTGGATTGTCGAACTCAATCCGGATGCATTGCCGCGCGTTGGAATCAACCAAACGTATCAAAACTACATTAAAGCGGGCGATAAAAGCGAAACCAATGACTACTTAAAAAACCAACTGCAGGAAGCACGTTGGTTCGTCAAAAGTTTGAAATCGCGCGCTGAGACTCTGTTGAAAGTCGGTACATGTATCGTCGAAGAGCAAATCGAGTTCTTTGAAAAGGGGCCTGTTGCGATGAAACCGATGGTTCTTGCAGATATCGCAGAACGCGTCGAAATGCATGAATCCACGATTTCTCGAGTCACCACACAAAAGTACATGCACACCCCGCGCGGGACATTGGAATTGAAATACTTCTTCTCAAGCCATGTCGGCACTGACGGCGGCGGAGAAGCATCATCGACAGCCATTAAAGAACACATTAAAGAGTTGATAGGCGAGGAAAATCCAAAGAAACCGTTGTCTGATAACAAGTTAAGCGAACTTCTATCAGACCGCGGTTTTAAAGTGGCTCGACGCACCGTTGCAAAGTACCGTGAAATGCTCGGAATTGGTGGATCGAGCGAAAGAAAACAGGTGTTTTAGGGTTTTCGTCAGAGACGAAAAAGCGCATAGTGAGGATGAGGCTAAGGTATGCCTCAAAGCACAAGAAAAAGGAGAAAGGTATGCAAATCAGCATTAGCGGTCATCAACTCGACGTAACAGATGCACTGAAATCTTATGTCACTGAAAAACTCGACCGAATCGAACGTCACGCTGAACACATTACCAAAGTGGAAATCACACTCACTGTTGAAAAAAGTCGCCAAAAAGCAGAAGGCAACGTGCATGTTGCCGGTGCGGATGTGCACGCGTCAGCGGAGCATGATGATATGTACGCTGCAATTGATGCGATGGCCGATAAACTCGATCGCCAATTGGTAAAACATCGGGAAAAAACCATCAGCCGTATGCACGGACACTAAAAGCATCATACAATTGTGCAGGGCGACATGAGGTCGCCCTTTTAATCACCACAAGATATCGAATGCATGCAACTTTCTGACATCATTACCCCAGAACGCGTCGTCTCAAGTCTTGAAGGCGCGAGCAAAAAACGAGTACTTGAACTCACAGCTGAATTCATTGCGGAAGAAAGCCAAATGGATTCCGAGGATATCTACCAAGGGCTGATTGACCGGGAACGGCTCGGATCAACAGGGATTGGCTATGGAGTTGCCATCCCGCATTGCCGTATGGCCTCGCTCAGTGATGAAGAGACCCGGGGTTATCTAATCCAACTGGATCAAGGGGTCGATTTTGATTCGATCGATGGCCAACCCGTTGAACTCATGTTCGTTTTGCTGGTTCCAGAATCGACCAACCAAGTGCATTTGAATTTATTGGCTCAACTCGCTGATTGTTTTTCTAACGATCAGTTCCGCCACGATTTACAAATGGCGACTGATGCGAGCGAGCTATTTGATATCGCCTCTAAGGCGTTTAAGACAGCGGCAGCCTGATGCATTTATTGATCGTTTCAGGTCGGTCAGGAGCGGGGAAATCTTCAGCTCTAGGCGCCCTGGAAGATCTGGATTTTTATTGCATTGATAACCTGCCCGTGGCACTTCTCAAAGAAACTGTCACCACACTCTCAACCGTCTCACCCGGTCGAAATCTTGCGGTATCTATCGACATTCGAACGCTTGGTCATCCAGCCGATGTACCGGCACTGGTGAAGTCGCTCAAAGAGCATGTCAGCCGGCTCGATGTCGTGTTTATTGATGCACTCGATGAATCGCTGGCGCGACGTTTCAGCGAAACAAGACGCCTTCACCCACTATCGGCGGGAATTGAAAGAACACACCTATCAGATGCGCTGAAGCGAGAAAGCGAACGATTAGAGCCTATTCAGAATATCGCAACCTACAAGATTGACAGTTCAGGGCTTTCGATCCATTCCCTCAGAAGCCAAGTGCGAGAGCTGGTGGCTGGCGACAAAGCCACTCAATTAATACTCAAACTCCAGTCATTCGGATTCAAGCGTGGTGTACCCATGGACTCAGATACTGTGTTCGATGCACGCTCTCTTCCAAATCCACATTGGGAGCAAGAATTACGCCCGCTAACAGGGCGTGACGATCCGATTAAAGACTACTTGTCGCAATACCCAGAGACCTTTGAACTTCTCGATGAAATCGAGGCCCATGTCAGGCGATGGGTTCCGCGTCATGCAGAATCCGGGCGTCAGTATTTCACCCTGTCGATAGGGTGCACTGGGGGTCAACACCGAAGTGTTTTTCTTACAGAAACACTGAATCAGCGCTTAGATGATCTCGATCTTGATAGGCAGGTTGTGCATCGCGAGCTATCATCGAACCAATAGAGGAAGCCTCATCGATGATTACTACGCCTGTCACTGTCAGAAATTTACTCGGTTTGCACGCGCGTGCAGCCAATGTGTTGGCGCAAGAAGCTTCACTGTTTTCATCAGTTGTCGAGCTCGAGGATCCAACGACCAACCGAAAGGTCGATGCCAAGAGCATCATGCAACTGCTGATGATGGCCGCAGGCCAAGGTAGTGAACTCGTGTTGCATATCACTGGTGATGATCAGATCGAGGCGACTGAAGCTCTAAAGGCGTTATTTGAAGATGGTTTCGGAGAGCCTTGCGGATGAACGAGCAAGTCACTGAACTCGTCGCTGAATCCAATCAGGCGAACCTCGAGCGGATCAATCTTGCGCTATCTCAAGGTGCAATCGCTCGCGCACGACAACTGATCAACGAAGATCTTGCCGCCCCAGATATCGCCCATCTTTTATCGTCAGTTCCACCAAAACAGCGAACCATTCTTTGGAACTTGGTTGAAGCTGAAGAGCTCGCTGCTGATGTCCTCGCATACTTGGGGGAAGAGGAACGAGCAGAAATCGTATCTCGACTGGAGCCAGAAGAACTCGCCAATCTGATCGAAAGTTTTGAATTCGACGACAAGGTTGACCTGCTCCAGGAGCTTCCTGAGTCAGTTATCGAAGAAGTCTTACTCTCGATGGACTCACAAGACCGTCAGCGAGTTGAAGATGTTCTGTCATATGACGAGGACTCCGCCGGCGGATTGATGAACACCGACGTAGTGACTGTTCGTCCAGACATCACGATTGACGTTGTCCTTCGATATATCCGCCGGTATCGAGAACTGCCGCCCATGACAGACAACTTGTGGGTTGTGAATCGCCGCGATGAATTTATTGGCCAGGTCCCGATTTCAAAAATCTTGATCTCGGATCCAACCACAACAATCCGGGAAATCATGGAGACTGAGGTCGAACCATTAATTGTATCGACCCATGAAGACGAGGTTGCCCAACGATTCGAGCGTCTGGATCTTGTGAGTGCACCTGTCGTCAATGAAAAAGGCAAGCTCCTTGGCCGGATCACCATCGATGACGTGGTCGATGTGATTCGAGCATCTGCCGACCACAGCTTAATGAGCCAAGCGGGTCTCGATGAAGATGAAGATATCTTTGCGCCGTTAGTGCGAACAGTGCGTAGACGCTCTATTTGGCTTGGCATCAACTTGCTCACTGCCTTTTTAGCGTCTGCCGTTATCGGCATGTTTGAAGCAACACTCGAGCAGGTGGTCGCACTTGCGATCTTGATGCCTGTCGTTGCATCGATGGGTGGCATTGCGGGAACTCAGGCACTCACAATCGTGATTCGAGGGATGGCTCTTGGCCGCGTTGGCTCCGCCAACATACGCGCGTTGGTGAGTCGCGAGGTACTGATCGGATCAGCGAACGGTCTGTTCTGGTCGATGGTTGTTGGATTGGCAGCCTATCTGTGGTTTGGTGATTTCACACTCGGCTATGTCATTGCCATTGCCATCATTATCAACCTGATCGTGGCGGCTCTGGTTGGAACACTACTTCCTGGCTATTTGAAGTCGATGCAAATTGATCCAGCTCTCGCAGGTGGTGTTGTTTTGACCACCGTCACCGACGTTGTTGGTTTTTTCTGTTTCTTAGGCGTCGCGACACTCGTCTACGCCTAATCTAACTTCCTGCCACCATCATTTTTTCAAACAGCATCGAGCCAGTCGCAATTGATCGACGCAAATCAATATCTGAACCGACAGCGACCAAATCCTGCTTCAACATCCGGTCTAAATTTGAAGCAACAGTAACCTCATGAACGGGATAGGCTATCTCACCATTTTCCACCCAAAAACCGGAGGCACCCCGTGAATAATCACCATTCACTAGATTCACGCCCTGGCCCATTAATTCAGTCACAATCAAGCCTCGGCCCATTTCAGAAACGAGCGTTTTGAAATCCGATTCGCCTTTGAAAAACAGGTTGCGGACGCCGCCGGCGTTATGCGTCGATTGAAGCCCGAGGCGGTTTGCCGAATACAGTGATAAAACATAACTCGAGAGTACGCCATCTGTCACAAAAGCTTGCTGACGTGTTGGCAGGCCATCACTGTCATACGCTGACGAACCCATCGCACCGGGAATCAAAGGATTTTCAGCAAGTGAAACCCAACTCGGGAATACATCCGTCCCTAACCGATCCAGCAAATAACTCGATTTTCGATAGAGCGATCCGCCACTGATCGCGCTCACAAAGCTCGACAGTAGCCCTGATGCTGTCTCAGGAATGAATAAAACCGGGACCTCAGCTGTCTGACATTTGCGTGGATTCAATCGAGCGACTGTTTTTTCGGCAGCTTCACGACCGACAACCTCCGCCGACCAAAGCTGGTCAGGATGTCGCGATTGCGTATAGGCATAAGAACGCTCACGGCTCTCACCGTCTTCTGCCAACAATACACAGCTCATTCCATGAATACTTGTTGGCTGACTGACTAAGAGTCCTTCTGTGGTGCCATGAACTGATATACCGCGCGTTGATGAAACAGACCCACCTTCAGAATTCGTGATGCGAGAATCTGCCTGTCGACCGAACGATTCAACTTCGATCGCCAGGTCAAGCGCCTGTTTTGCATCGATATCCCACGGGTGATCAAGTTCGAGATTCGGAACACTTTGAATAATCTGCTCGCGGGATGCTAGGACAGCCGCAGGATCAGGTGCTGTGACCTTGGCAATCGCGAGTGCAGCCTCAAGCGTACTGGTTAATGCCTCATCTGATAAATCTGTGGTTGACGCAGAACCACGTGACTCACCGAGAAACACTGTGATTGATAATGATTGATCACGTGTCATTTCAAGTTTTTCTGGTTGACCCAGACGAGCCTGCACATCCAGACCCACGGATGCACTGGCTGCGACTTCACAAGCGTCCGCCCCAACACGCTTGGATTGCTCCAAAATACGTGTTGTTAATTCTTCTAGGCGGTTTTTTTCTTGTTGTGGGTTAAACTTCGAGGACATGAATGAAAAACGCTCCCTTCAAAATGACGAACTGATCGACGACGAGCTCTTTGAGGCTCCGTCGAAAAGTGCAAAAAAACGTGAAATGCTGGCGCTTCAAGCGCTTGGCCAAGAGCTCGCTGCACTGTCGGATAAGCAATTTAAAAAAATTGTGTTTCCCGAAGATAAATTGCGCGAGGCCTTGGAGTTTTACAGAAGTATCCCGGATAAAAAGCATGAGGCGCGCCGCCGTCAAATGCAGTTCATTGGCAAAGTGATGCGCGGGGTCGAGCCCGAATCGCTTCAGGCTCAATTGGATGCAATGAAAAACACCGACAATGAAGAGAAACGAAAGCATCATCAGGCGGAGCAATGGCGTGATCGGTTGCTTGAAGACCCTAAAAAAGCCGCCGACTTTTTGAACGAATTCTCGGCCGATGCGCAACGATTGAATCAGTTGATCCGCGCAACGAAGAAAGCACGCGAATTGAATAAAGACAAAGGAGAGGCGCGGAGTTTGTACCGCGCGCTCTACGAGGCGATTGCCCATTAAGCAGTTCCACCAACGGTCAGACGATCGATCTTAAGACTTGGTTGGCCAACACCAACTGGAACACTTTGGCCATTTTTACCGCAAACTCCGATCCCTGGATCGAGCGTAAGATCATCGCCAATCATCGAGATCGCAGACATCACTTGGGGACCATGTCCAATCAAAGTGGCACCTTTAACAGGCGCAGTCACTTTGCCGTTCTCAATCAAGTACGCTTCACTCGCCGCAAATACGAATTGGCCCGACGTAATGTCTACCTGACCACCACCAAAATTCACCGCAAAAATGCCGCGATCAACAGACTGAATCATATCTTCCTGAGTCGCATCACCAGGCTCCATGAATGTATTAGTCATCCGTGGCATCGGTAGATGCGCATAACTCTCACGACGACCATTGCCGGTAGCTGCCACACCCATCAAGCGCGCATTCAGCTTATCCTGCATGTAGCCAACTAAAATGCCATCTTCGATCAATACATTACGCTGGCTGACATGCCCTTCATCATCAATATTTAACGAACCGCGACGATCTGAAATCGTGCCGTCATCAACCACGGTAACGCCTTTTGATGCGACCTGTTGTCCGATCTTCCCTGAGTAAAAGCTCGACCCTTTGCGATTAAAATCACCTTCGAGTCCATGACCAACGGCTTCGTGCAAAAGAACACCTGGCCAACCCGATGCCAAGACAACCGGCATCTCACCGGCTGGACAGTCGACTGATTCAAGATTCACAAGTGCTTGATCGACTGCCTCTGTCACTAACTGATCCGCATGCTCAACTGTTAACAGTCGATCCAAGTCATACCGACCACCAAGGCCTGCACTACCGCGTTCTCTGCGGCCTTTATTCTCTGCAAGCACTGACACAGACAGACGCACAAGTGGTCGAATATCAGCACCAAGGGTGCCATCTGTCGCAGCAATCAAGATCTCACGATAGGAAATAGAAAGAGTCGCCTGCACCTGTTGGACGTGTGGACTTTTAGCGCGTGCTTTGGCGTCAATATCCAATAGGAACGCAATTTTATCGGTCGCACTCTTTTCTGGAATTGGATTTTTCGCGACATAGAGTTTTGGTGTTGAGACCTGATCAAGATTTACACCTCCGCGCGCATCGCGGCCATCTTGAATCGCGATAGCAACATCGCGCGCTTCACGAATCCGCGCTGCAGTAATTTCGGAACTGTACGCAAAACCTTGCTTATCTCCTGAGCAGGCTCTCACTCCGACGCCAGCGTCTCGATGGTAACTCGCATCTTTGACCTCACCATCTTCCAAGGAATATGTCTCAGCTTCAGCGCGCTCAAAAAACAAATCCGCAAAATCAACATCACCGACAGATAACTCACCTACCAACGGTTCGAGGTCATCAAGAGCCAGACCTCCTGGGGCTAAGATTGATTCACTGACTTGTTGCAGGAGTGTCGGCATTCACATCGTCCTTTTTCTTCGAAAATGGTGGTATCAGAGAGACTTGGGGGTCATCAAAGGATCCTTCAATCCTGTAATCAGTTTTACCGACTTTAATGATCTTCGTTCCCAATGCTTTCTCGACCAGATAAATCGCTCCACCAACCTGTGGAGCACCCAAAAGTACGGACGCGAGCGGCAGGTTGTTTGTTAGCGGTATATCGACCTCGAGTTTCTGGTTGAGTTGTTGATTGACAAGATCGGCGGTGCCCGTCATCCGAAAACTCGACGACGGCCCTTTCATTGCAAATTCAGGCTCAAATCGTAGCGTACCGTCGGAAATTTTTGCCTTCGCACTGACACTGTCAAAGGCCACCCCGGGCTGAACCAAATCAAGAAAATCGAGACGTAGGCGTCGAGTGATGGTCTCGATATTTAAAATACCGAATAAGCGAAGTACCTCAGCAGAATTACCGAGATCTAAAAAGCGTCCATCCTCGAGGGAAAGTTCGACCTCACCTTCACTCGTCAGAACCGAAAATCCGAGTGGTGAACCTGCCCATGTTAGGTTCGAAACAAACCGACCTGAATAAGCCTCAAGCAGGGGTTCATCTTCATTCACTCGCAGAATATTACCGAGCTCAGATCCCTGAGCTCTCAGTAAGAGAGCGCTTTGCGCTTCACCATTCTGAAACACCCAAGCCAGTTCACCTTGGAATCGTTGTCCATCGCGATCAAACTCGAGCGTCGTCGCATCCAATCGCGAATCACCAGACACCAACACAATATTCATGTCTTGATAATTTGTTTTGCCGCGTTTGAGAAGGCTCACGCGAAGCTTTGTAGACGGCAATTGTCCCGGATCGTAATCAAACAATGGATCCTCATCGGGAGGATCTAACAAATCACCCCCTTCCGGCAGAACCAGGTGCTCAAGATCGATCAGTAAAGGACCTTCTCCGATACGCGACACCCGACCCGCCATATCCGAGCCATCAAACGACACGTCGAACTCGCTTGGCTTCAAATTAATCGCGGTTTCGTCCACTTTAAGAGGAGTTTCTCCGAGAAGCAGACGTTCTGTGCGGAGTAAAACCGAAAGGTTGGATCCCTCTCCATCGCGCGCCGGCAAAGCGGCCCATTCGATAATACTGGCTTCTGGAGTAATGACCTCAATCGCTAAAGGATTAGTTCCGAGACGTCCTCGAACCTCAGTTGTTTCAAACAGCTTTGCGTTAAAATCTCGAAGGCCCGGGGTACTGTTCAGATTAACCACAATGCGACCGATCTGATCGTCCTCTTTAGCCAGAGGCTCGGGTAAGCGGCTACCCAATCCTAGCCCATCGGTCTCTAGTGACAACACAAACTCTTGATCCTTGCCGCGACCGACAATCGACCAATCTGCTTCACCAAAGAGTTGGCTCTCATCAAACCCGAGAGAAATGAGTTGTGAGATGTTTGCTGTCTTCAAACGAGCCTGACCGACGATATCTGTCTGACCACCTGCGACGGTTACTGTCGCCTCGACTACGTCACCCAAGAGCTGTCCTGTCAGGCGCTCGGTGTATAAACCATCATTTAATCGATATTCCGCTCGGCCTGAAACATGACTAAAAGGCTCACTCAACTCAGAAATAGCAACAGCCAAATCATCTGCATCAATGACAACCTTACCCTCTGGAGGTTCGCCGATTGGGACAGTCAAGTTCACATCACCACGCAGCAAGCCATCCAATAAAATTTCAGACCCCAATGAATCCGGTTTAACCTGAGCTTGATCTAATATCTCAAGCGCAACAGATGCTTCACCGGATAGTTGACCTGCAATATGGATTCGCCGCCCGTCATCCTTATCTTGTTTCGCCACCACGCGGCTCACAGAAAGCCCCCCAAAATCAGGGTTCACGAACTCAATACGCGCGCGTTTACTGACAAAATCAACCACCCCGTCGGTACCGACAAATGCAGGCCAGGTCGTCAAAGGCTTAAAGCGATATGCAGTCATTGGAAAGTGCATACTGAGCTCACGACGTGAGCGGTCAACTTCGGCTCCCAATGGTCCCGAATAGGAAATTCGGCCTTGACGGACATCGATATCCTCAACAGCTCGGGTCAAGAAATCGCCCACTTCAGCATCTAAATCATGAGGTAACAAACCTGCTAACGCCGCTGTTGATGCGTTGACAGTTAATTCGAGTTGCATGCGTTGCTCTGACTCTCTCGGCAAATCCAAGAGCAATGCACCGCGTACGTCCTGTACCTCGTCCTGCACTCGAAGGTTGTGACCTCTCAGCAGCAAGCCATCATCTGTGCGATCAAACATTACCGTCCCAGACAACGCTTGCCGCTCCCAAGGCTTTGGGAAGATCTCAGGGAGTGAAAATGTTGCTGATGTCGCTTCAAAATCGAACCAGCCCCGAGAACCTTCCAAAAATAAGCGACCTTGAACTGGACCGACATGTGGAATCGAACGTCCGGCCTGAATCTCAAACGCACCGATATCTGCAGTGACAACTGGCTTTTGATTGAGATTCCAGTCCACTTTCACATCGCTCGCTGCAACCACCGGTTGGTTCAACGACAAAAGCCGAGCAAGCTTTGGATCCGGGTCATACGGCTTTAAAAACTCACCCAGCACCAGACCATCAGCCTCAAGCCCTGGGATTTGAGCAACAACACGCGATCCATCAAATTGCAGCCCACCACCAGATCCCGCGATCTTGATACCTGGTAGTTGTAATTGAAGTGACTCAAACGACGCAGACACTGCAGTTAAACCAGGAAGCTCGAACCGGGCACTCATATCACCATGCAGACCCGCATTGCTCTCAGATAACCCGCTCACTCGAACAATCCCCTCAGCGGGAGCCCCGTCTTTGAGAGTCAACCAAGCGGTTGCATCGACATCAACAAACAACGCATCAATCCCAATGCCAGGCACTGGTGCATTGCGGAGACGTGTATGCACTCGAAGATCATGCGCATCATTTGTTCCTGAAGGATATCGCCAGTCAATTTCTAGAGGGACTGAAATATCTTCAGTCACGAGTCGTGTTTGCGCGAGAACTCCGACGTCTGGATCAATGGAGACAGACAAACGCTTTAACGACACATTACCGAGGAGTACATCGAAATTGTGCAGTTGGAATTCACCGATTGGGCGCACTGCATCGTGCAGCTGATTCAACAAACCGGCCCATGCTTTTGGATCAGGTATCGCTCCACCAGTTGATCCACGTTGTACAATTTCGCCTTCATCTAAAACCAATTGCCCAATCACCGGCTCAAATGACAGTAGGGATGCGGGAAGATCGAGCAGCATTTGAACGCGGCGAACTTCGAGAGCCCCCAAGTCTTTTTGGATCACGAGATTTAAGGCTTCAAGGTACGGACCTGTCCATGATGCCCGTGCACCAATTTCAGAAATTGTGACCGTTGCATCAAGACGCTTTGACATCATTGCTTCAATATCAGCTCGCCAATAATTGACCAACGGCAATGCGGCTAGAATCAAGCCTTGCAATGCTGCCAGGACGACCAACACGATAGCCTTTGTCGTCAAGACGCGACGGATCATGACAGCACGACCTCATATCGATCTTGCGAGAAACTTGTATCCACCTGCAAACGAATTGGCCGATGAATGAACGCTTCTAAATCGGCAAGTGCATCAGACTCTTCGTCAATCAACCGATCAATGACGCTCGGTGCTGCGATCACGGTCGTGGTCTCAGCCGAATACGCTCGATATTCGCGCATGATGGCTCGGAAGATTTCATAGCAGACGGTTTCTGCTGTCTTGATATGTCCTGTCCCACGACATTGCGGACATGACTCTTGAAGCAAATCAGACAAGCGCTCTCGTGTCCGTTTGCGTGTTAACACCACAAGTCCCAAATCATTAAAATCACTAACGCGCGTTTTAACCGGATCTTCATTCAGCGATCGCTCGAGTGTACGAAGCACTTGTCGCTTGTGCTCATCGTCTTCCATATCGATAAAATCAATCACGATAATGCCACCCAAATTCCGCAATCGGAGTTGACGCCCAATGGCGACAGCAGCTTCGAGATTGGTCCGAAAGACAGTCTGCTCCAGTGTGTGCGCACCGACAAACCGACCGGTATTCACATCGATCGTGGTCATTGCTTCGGTTTGATCAATCACCAGATAAGCACCCGACTTGAGCTCAACATCTCGCGCGAGCGCTTTCTCAATCTCATCTTCAATTTGGTATAAGTCAAAGATTGGTCGATCGCCTTGATAGTGCTGAATCAACGGCGCCACCTCTGGCATGAACTTGGATGCAAATTCAGAAAGCTTAGTATAGGTCTCAAGTGAATCGATCAGCACGCGCTCAGTATCACGTCGAATCTGATCACGCACTAATCGATGTGTTAGGGGCAATTCTGCAAACAAAAGAGCGGGCGCTTTGACAGTTTTCTCTTCAACACAAATGTTGTCCCAAACACGTTTTAAATAAACTAAATCATCTTCCAAATCTTCGCTGGTGTGCCCGTGGCCTGCAGTGCGAACAATCACACCCCACTCGATACCTTGTGCATCCAAAGCTTGCTGAGCAATCGCTTTCAGATGCTCACGAGTACCCTCATCCTCAATCCGTTGGCTGATCCCCACATGGGTGGCAAAGGGCATTAAGACCAAGTGACGGGCAGGTAAAGACACTTCTGCCGTTAATCGCGCACCCTTGCTACCGACCGGGTCTTTAATGACCTGGACGAGTAGATCTTGTCCTTCAGTCACCAATTGCTGAATAGAGCGATCTCGGTCATCGTCATCGGTTGGGAGATCCTTCGCATGAAGAAAAGCACTTCGATCAAGACCGATGTCAACAAAGCACGCCTGCATCCCTGGTAACACGCGTGCGACTTTACCTAAGTACACATTTCCGACGAGACCACGGTGCGTGGCTCGCTCAATCAAAATTTCCTGCAACATACCCTGCTCGACCACGGCAACCCGAGTCTCTAGCGGGGTAAAGTTCAGTAAAATCTCATGACGCATTGTTCAGCATAGCCTCGAGCTCAACCAAGGGGAGCCCAACAACATTGGTATAGGATCCTTGGATCGATTGAACAAACCGAGCCGCTAATCCCTGGATTCCATAACCACCGGCTTTATCTTTGGGCTCACCGGTTTGCCAATAGTGTAAACGTTCTTCCATACTCAGTTCACGAAAGGTCACGTCGGTCCTCACGACTCGTACATCTGCATGGTCATCGATTAACACGCACACTCCAGAATAGACCTGATGCGTCTGCCCTGATAATCGATCCATCATCGATAAAAAATCGTGCTGATCGGATGGCTTATTTAAAATCACACCACCTGCCGATACCGTGGTATCTGAACCGATAATGAGTTCACCTTGATTGGCGTGTGATGCAACCGCGCGTGCTTTTGCCTCCGCTAATCGAGCAACAAAATGATCGGGCTGTTCGCTCTCTTGAACTGACTCGTCGACGTCTGCTGGAATCACTCGAAAATCTGGTGTGATTAGTTCGAGTAAGTCACGTCGCCTCGGCGACTGACTGGCAAGAATCATTGGCGTTGAGTCCCAAGCCCCTGAACGGAATCGGCCAAGCTGTCATATAGCCAGCGAAGTGGCGACCAGACAAGTGCAGAAACAACAGCTTGAAGAACCAAAATCAAAAATTCAGGGGATTGACCTGTGAGTGTTCTTGCCCAGTAAGAAACGGCCGAAGCAATCAGCAAAACCACAAAAACTGCTAACGACTGGCGCACCCAGTTAACTTGTCGGACTGAGGGACCCAGCAAGGTCAAGGCATACGCGATCAGGGCAAATAGCAACCCATGCAAACCCAAGCTTGTTCCATACAATACATCAATCGGAAGTGAGGAAATTAGCAGCAAGGTCATTGAGAGCTGGTAGTTCCTCATCAAGCCCCACCAGGTGACAAACAAAAAACCGAAATGAGGCAGTACGAGCATCATCCATGCAGGATAAGGCAGCGCGATCAGCAGCAGCGTCACAAGCCATGTCGCCAAGAAAATCACGTCTCACCCTCCGCAAGATCAACCATCACTAATGACAACCGGGCCATCGGTGTCAGAGGAGCTGCAATAACTCGGGCAAATGGCTGACCCGGCGCACGAATCACTTCTTTGACTTCGGCAACCGGAATACCCGGCTGAAAACGATCACCAAGGCCCGAGGTTTCAAGCAAATCACCTGGAACAATATCAACAGTATCAGGGAGATTACGTAGTTCGATCCGATCCATCCGACCAACTCCCACAGCAATGGCTCGCTCACGTGTGCGAGTCACCTGGACAGGGAGATGATGTGTTGCATCAGTCATGAGCAATACATCCGCAGCGTGTGGATAGGAAACAACGACTTGCCCCACTAATCCATCCGCTGAGATCACTGGGCGACCCTCGGTCACACCAGCAAGCAAACCTCGGTTGATGGTCACGCGATGGACAAATGGATCATTGGATAAACGCTCGATCTGAGCCTGCAACAACCGTTCGTTTACACGCTCTTTAACACCGAGTAGTCGACGAAGCTCGGCGTTTTCGGCACGCAGTGTCTGCAACTTTAGCTGTTCTGTTCGTAATCGCTCATTTTCAAGCGCAATCGTTTCAAGCCTTTCTGAGATGAGATCATGCGATTGCACCCAGATCGCAATTTCTGAAGACACCCGACCTGGAAAATACGCGATTTGTTCGACAGGCCAAAGAGCGGTTTTGATGGCCTGACGCACCATAGTCAGCGCATCAAATCGAGAATCAATAAAGATGGTGGCCACAGAAAAAGTGACCGCGACAATCAGGCGGACCGCTGCGACACTGGTTTCAGAGAACAGCGGCCGCATGCCGTTAACTCTTAGTCAGAGTTAAATAGGTTGAATGAAGCGCGATCGATGAGCTCGAGTGCTTTACCGCCACCGCGAGCAACACAGGTCAATGGATCATCCGCAATGAGAACAGGCAACCCAGTTTCCGCCGCCAATAGCTCATCAAGGCCTTTCAACAACGCACCACCACCTGTCAGAACAATACCGCGTTCAGCGATATCGGACGCCAGTTCAGGTGGAGATTGTTCAAGCGCATTTTTCACAGCTGCTGTGATTTGTGCCAAAGGCTCAGAAAGCGCTTCTTGGATTTGATTGGACTTCAGCGTGAGCTGCTTTGGAATCCCTTCTGCAAGATTCCGGCCACGCACATCAATTTCTTGCTCGTCTTTAACGACAACGGCTGTGCCGATGTCTTGTTTGATCCGCTCTGCTGTTGAGTCACCGATGAGCGTACCGAAACGACGGCGGACGTAACCGACAATTGCTTCATCAAAGCGGTCACCACCAATACGGACTGACTCAGAGAAGACAATGCCATTTAATGAGATGATCGCGATCTCAGTCGTACCACCACCCACGTCAACGACCATCGAACCGCTCGCGTCATCCACAGGAAGATCCGCACCCAAAGCAGCAGCCATTGGCTCTTCGATCAGGTACACCTCACGGGCCCCCGCACCAAGAGCAGACTCTTTAATTGCTCGGCGCTCGACCTGAGTTGATTGCGCAGGAACACAAACAAGCACACGTGGCGATGGACGAATAATGGAATTTTCATGCACTTTGCCGATAAACAACTGCAGCATTTTCTCAGTGACGTGGAAGTCAGCGATCACCCCATCCTTTAAAGGACGGATAGCGACAATATTTCCGGGTGTCCGACCAAGCATCCGCTTGGCTTCGATACCAACGGCTGCAACAGAACGCTGAGTTCCTACCGTACGGATCGCAACAACTGAAGGTTCGTCCAAGACGATCCCTTTCCCTTTAACGTAGATCAGCGTATTCGCTGTCCCCAAGTCGATCGAAATATCGTTCGAAAACAATCCGCGTATGGCTTTAAACATGCAAGCTTTATCCTGTTAGGCGTGCGCAATAAAAATGGGAGTTTAGCTGACCCGACCTCTATACTGAAGCCTTATGCTAGCATGCGCTCTTTTAAATATGACTTTCAATGACGGAGAAACCTATGTCGCTGACCAGCGATGACGTCAAACGCGCGGCTAAACTCGCGCGATTAGGGCTCACAGAGGCCGAAACAACCGAGACTCTGACGCAACTTAATTCAATCCTTGGATTAGTTGATCAAATGCAACAAATCGATACAAATGGCGTTGCGCCTCTCGCCCATCCTTTGGAATTAAAGCAAACCTTGCGCGCTGACGCTGTGACTGAAAACAACCAACGCGATAAGTTTCAGGCCATCGCACCTCAAGCAGAGGCTGGCCTCTATCTCGTGCCGAGGGTTGTGGAATGAGTCATATTACCGACCTGTCGTTTTCTGAGCTTAAGAAGGCGCTCGACGAGCGCTCATTGTCGAGTATTGAAATCACCAGCGCATTTCTTGATCGTATCGACGCATTGAATCCGACATTGAATGCGTTCATTACCATCACGCATGATGAAGCCATGCAAGCTGCAAAAGATGCTGACGCTTTGATTAGTAAGGGATCAGGAACTCCATACACGGGGCTTCCGATCGCGCACAAGGATTTGTTCTGCACAGATGGCACATTAACCACGTGCGGTTCAAAAATTTTATCAAACTTTGTCGCTCCCTATGACGCACAAGTCGTCAGTCAGTGCAAAAACGCGGGACTCGTCTCACTTGGCAAGCTCAATATGGACGAGTTTGCGATGGGTTCATCAAATGAAAATTCATATTACGGCCCGGTGAAAAATCCATGGGATACGGCCCGCGTTCCAGGCGGAAGCTCAGGCGGCTCTGCAGCTGCTGTGGCTGCAAATTTAACACCACTGGCAACAGCGACTGATACCGGCGGCTCGATTCGTCAGCCGGCGGCCTTCACAGGAACATCCGGACTGAAGCCAACCTATGGGCGCGTCAGTCGTTTTGGCATGATTGCTTACGCATCAAGCTTAGACCAGGGCGGGCTGATCGCACACACTGCTGAAGACATTGCACACGGACTTGGATTGATAGCAGGCCATGACTCACGTGATTCAACATCAGCAGATCAGCCAGTTCCCGATTACACTCAAACACTCAATGACTCACTCAAAGGTAAAGTCATTGGGATTCCAAAACAGTTCTTTGATGACCGCTTGGATAGCGCAATGCGCCAAGCGATGAATGAAGTTCTCGACGTACTGAAGTCTCTCGGCGCAACTACAACCGAGGTGTCTCTCGAGCATGTCGCTGAATCGATTCCAGCCTACTACGTCATCGCCCCAGCGGAAGCGAGTTCGAACTTATCTCGATTTGATGGCGTGCGTTTTGGTTATCGTGCAGACAGCCCGAGTGACTTGATGGATCTCTATGAGCGATCCCGCGGAGACGGATTCGGCAGTGAAGTGAAGCGTCGGATTTTGATTGGGACCTATGCATTGTCTGAAGGCTACTACGATGCCTATTACAAAAAAGCACAGCAGATCCGACGACTCATACGCGATGATTTCAATCGCGCCCTGGGCACCTGTGATCTGCTGTTTGGTCCTACAACCCCATCCACAGCATTTGTGCTTGGTGAAAAAACAGCAGATCCAGTCGCCATGTATCTCGAAGATATCTATACAGTCGCGACTAATATGGCTGGATTACCTGGCGGATCGTTCCAAGCGCCACTGATTAATGGTCTACCGACGGGATATCAGCTCACAGGGCGAGCTTTTGGTGAAAACGTGATTTTGAACGCGGCGCACCAAGTTCAAACGGTAACTGATTGGCATACGTTGCGTCCGGAGGGTGTGTAACATGTATGAAGCAGTGATTGGACTTGAAGTTCACGTTCAACTCTCGACAGACTCTAAAATCTTCTCTGGATCGTCGACACACTTTGGTGCCGAACCAAACACTCAGGCATCGCTTATTGATCTGGGGATGCCTGGCGTACTACCTGTTCCTAATGCGAAAGCATTTGAAATGGCCGTTAAATTTGGTCTCGCGATCGACGCGGAAATTGGACAGGAATCGATTTTCGACCGGAAGAACTACTTTTACCCAGACCTTCCGAAGGGTTACCAAATCAGTCAATTTGAAAAACCGATTGTAGGCCCTGGTCGCGTGACGATCAGTCTCGACGACGGCACCACAAAAACAATCAATGTCACGCGTGCGCACCTTGAAGAAGATGCCGGTAAAAGTGTTCATGATGCTTTTGATGGGATGACTGGTGTCGACCTCAACCGAGCTGGCACGCCTCTTTTAGAAATCGTCTCTGAGCCTGAATTGCGCTCAGCAAAAGAAGCTGTTGCCTATCTCAAGGTGATTCACTCAATCATCCGCTATCTCGACATCTCTGATGGCAACATGGCCGAAGGGTCGATGCGCTGTGACTGTAACGTCTCAATTCGACCGAAAGGATCTGACACACTCGGCACTCGCACAGAAATCAAGAATGTGAACTCGTTCCGTTTTGTGGAAAAAGCGATCAATACGGAGATCAATCGTCAGATTGAAATTTTGGAAGATGGCGGTCGAGTGGTCCAAGAAACTCGTCTCTATGATCCAGATAAAGACGAAACACGCTCGATGCGTTCAAAAGAAGAAGCCAACGACTATCGTTACTTCCCGGATCCTGACTTGTTGCCCGTCGTCTTAGATGACAGTTTCATCAGTGCATGTCGTGATGCACTACCAGAGCTTCCTGCGGCACGAAAAGCGCGATATATCAGTGAATATGGAATCACTGACTATGACGCCGGGGTATTAGTTGCTGATCGTGACGTTGCTGATTACTTTGCTGAAGTTGCGAATACATCTGGAGAAGGCAAGCTTGCTGCCAACTGGGTCATGGGCAGCGTTTTAGCCGAACTCAATCAAACAGGCGACTCAATCACTGACTTTGCAGTGACGGCAAAACAATTGTCCGAGCTCATCGCTCGAATTAAGGACAATACACTCAATTCAAAGACAGCAAAAACTGTCTTTGAGGCGTTGTTAGCAAACGAAGGTGAGGTGGATGTAATCATCGAGTCTAAAGGACTCGTTCAAGTCACTGACACCGGAGCAATTGAGGCGATCGTCGACGAGGTGATTGCCGAGAATCCAGATCAAGTCGCCAACTACCGTGCAGCCCCAGAAGATAAACAGGGCAAGATGCTTGGATTCTTTGTAGGCCAAGTCATGAAAAAGTCACAGGGAAAAGCGAACCCCCAGGCTGTGAATCAAATTTTGAGCACAAAGCTCTCAGGCTGATCCGCACACTGGGCAAGCGGGGTCCTTCCGGTAACGGAAGGACTTCCATTCCATCGTCTTTGCATTAAACCGCGTCAGTCGACCGACTAAGCGATCAGACCATCCAAGCAAAACACCCAACACCTCAATAGCTTGTAACGTGCCTAACGTTCCGACCACAGGACCCAAGACTCCTGTTTCTGCGCAAGTCGGTTCGACTTCTGGAACATCTGGTATCAGGCAGGCATAACACGGATTACCTGAATCACGAGGATCGATCGTTGTGAGCTGCCCCTCAACTCCCAATGCTGCCGCAGAGACTGTCGGCACCTGATGCTTTAGAGCCAAACGATTGGCTAAAAACCGAGTCGCAAACCGGTCGGTGCAATCAGCGATACATTGGGCGCCTGAGACTGCATCATCGACATTCTGATCATCTGCGTGCGCGCCAATGACATCGATCTCGATCCAAGGGTTGATTCCAAGGATTCGTTCTTTTGCAGAGTCCACTTTCAATTGGCCAAGGCTCTTTTGACTATGGATGACCTGACGATGCAGATTGGTTTCATCGACCGTATCACCATCAACAAGTGTTAATCGACCGACGCCAGCAGCTCCAAGATACAACGCTAACGGACTCCCGAGACCGCCGAGACCGAGAACCACAACATGAGATTGTTTCAACCGCTCCTGACCATCCACATCGACATCCGACAGGAGAATCTGTCTCGCGTAATGCAGTAGTTCTGAATCTGTCATCATGGTCTTTGCATCCTCGTCACGCGATCTCTGCCTGCAAGATCTTGGTGTGTCTGAACTGACTGCCAACCCATATCGATCGCAAGCTTTCTCACATCATGGGCCTGACGATGACCATGCTCAAGGCACAGCACGCCACCGTCAACCAAATGCGCCGGAGCATCCGTTAAGATCCGCTCAATCAAAGACAAACCGCTATTCTCTGCAAAAAGCGCCATTGCTGGTTCATGAGACACCACATCAGCATCCACTTCCGGATCATCATGGGCAATATAGGGTGGATTTGCGGTTACCAACTGAAAAACAGAGAGTCCCTCAAATAGGTCAGCCTGTGTGCACGCCACGCCCAACTGCTGGGCAGTTGCATTCTGGACTGCACAACGAACCGCACGGCCTGACAGATCACTTGCGGTCACTGTGCACTGAGGATGCCGAGCTTTAATCGCAAGAGCCACAGCACCAGAGCCCGTGCAGAGATCGTGAACCAATTGTATGCCGCCATCTGAAATCAACGCCGAGGCAACCTCGACCAGAGTTTCGGTGTCAGGTCTCGGTATCAGGACTTGGGAATCAATTGTGAGCCTTAATCCATCGAAATAACTCACCCCAAGAATGTAAGCCAAAGGCTCACCGGCGGCCGATCGTTGCGCAACATCGAAAATCTGCTCGACTACATGATCAGGGATCGGGGTTTCTGCTGAGAGAATTTGCTGGGTGAGTGATAAGCCAAGCACCTCAGAGCAGACCAACTGTTGCTCGCTATGGGTCCATTTGGCCAAACGAACGCGTTCTGAGCGGAGTAATTCTGCGAGCGTCATGCGCCCGTATCAAGGCCCGCCAAGAGCTCGGCTTGATATTCCTGAACAAGCGGATCAATGATCATCTGACAGGCACCATCCATCATCTCATCCAATCGATAGAGTGTGAGGTTAATCCGATGATCCGTGACACGCCCTTGTGGGAAGTTATAGGTTCGAATACGTTCAGAACGGTCGCCGGAGCCAACCAGCGACTTCCGCTCACTCGCTTCTTTTGCCTGTTGTTCTTGGCGCGCTGCGTCTTCTAGTCGAGCTTGCAACAGACTTAACGCACGCGCCTTATTTTTGTGCTGTGAGCGTTCATCCTGACACTCCACCACAACGCCGGTCGGGATATGGGTAATACGGATCGCAGAGTCTGTTTTGTTCACGTGCTGACCACCAGCTCCGCTGGCACGGAAGGTATCGATACGCAGGTCTTTGGTATCAATGGTGGTATCTGCCATCGGATCAGCTTCAGCCATGACAGCGACAGTGCATGCTGAAGTATGGATGCGTCCTTGAGACTCTGTCGCCGGGACACGCTGCACGCGATGCGCGCCTGATTCAAACTTCAAACGACCATACACCCGATCACCAGCAACTTTTATGATGATTTCTTTATAGCCGCCCAGCTCCGCTTTTGATTCAGACAGGACCTCTGTTTTCCACCCTTGTGTTTCAGCAAATTTCAGATACATCCGTGCCAAATCACCCGCAAAAAGCGCTGCTTCATCACCGCCAGTCCCTGCTCGAACTTCAACAAATGCACTGCGAGAATCAGCTGGATCTTTGGGGATAAGCGCGACTTGTAATTGAGACTCGAGAGATTCTAATTCTTCGCGAATATTCGGTAACTCGCTCTCAGCGAGCTCTTTCATATCCGCATCATCACCACTGAGATAGCTTTCAAGCTCAACGAGATCTGCACTCAGTAACCGACGTTTTTGAACCAATTGAACAACCGGCTCAATATCACTGTATTCCTGAGAAAACGCGACAAACTGGGTCTGATTACCAATCACTTCTGGATCAGATAACAAGGCTGCAAGTTCTTCATGTCGATCAACCAATTGGTCCAATCGACTCAACAGGGATGGTTTCAATCCAAATCCTCAATATCATCTATCGTAAAGAGCCGATGGGTTGCTTCAATCAGCGATAAATCACCCTGCTCTGCAGCACTTCGCAAGGCCACAGTCGGCGCATGCAAAAATTTATTGGTTAAATTACGGCTCAGTTGCTGAAGTACTTCATCAGCTGACTTGCCAGACTCAAGCGCTTTGATAGCCCTAGCCAATTCGTGTTCAGACAACTCCTGCGTGCTGTCTCTCAATTGCTTAATCGTGTCAACTGCACGGTACCCTCTGATCTCACGCTGCCAATCATCAAGCGCATCTTTGATCAATTGCTCCGCTTGACGCGCAGCTTCTTGACGCTGTTCAAGCCCCTCTTCGACTACCGCTTGCAAATCGTCAACCGTGTACAAATACACCGAGTCGATCTCACCAACCTCTGGCTCAATATCTCGCGGCACGGCCAGATCCACCATGAACATCGGTTTTTGACGTCTCGCTTTTTGTGCACGCTCAACCATTCCCTTACCCAGCACATGCACCGGAGCCCCAGTTGATGCGATCACAATATCGGCATGCTGAATTCGTTCGCCTAATTCGGTCAGTGGCCAAGCAAACCCATCAATGGACGCAGCCAAAATTTCGGCATTCGCAAGCGTACGGTTAACTACATCAATCCCGTGAACACCCTGGCCATTCAGGTGTTCTGCAACAAGCTGAATCGTTTCTCCAGCCCCGACCAATACGACTTTGCATGAGGAAAGATCAGAAAATATACGGCTCGCCAAATTAACTGAGGCATAGGCAACTGAAACCGGATTACGACCAATCGCTGTCTCTGTGCGCACACGTTTTGCGGTCGATAACACTTTAGAGAATGCCTGTTCGAGTTCGGTACCGCATGTGAGCGCGTCACGTGCCGTGCGAATCGCATCCTTAAACTGCCCGAGAATTTGCGGTTCACCCAATACCAACGAATCAAGGCCAGATGCCACTCGCATCATGTGTTGGGCAGCTTTTAGATCTTTAAACGCGTAGATATGTGGAGCAAGCGCATCAGCATCAACTGCATGAAAGCCCGCAAGCCACCGCACGATATCAGGTTCATCGTCGCCATCAATGGCTAAAAATAGCTCTGTCCGATTGCACGTCGATAAGATCGCACCCTCCCGGACACCAGGAAATTGCTGCGTCAACTGCGCCAACGCATCAGGCAGGCGCGACGCATCAAATGCAACCTGCTCACGCAGTTCCACTGGCGCCGTGGTATGGTTAAGCCCAAGAGTTAGAAGAGCCATTTAGAAACAGATGAAACCCAAATCAAAACAGTGGCCGGATTGTAGCAGAGCTTGCGCTCTCTTGGTCTTACTTACGTTTGCAGGGTGCCAACCGGCTGGCACCCTGATTTCAAAAGATCCGACATCGAATTCGAACGAAACCATCGTCGAACGGCCTCATCGTGACATCCAAACCCCCTCAGGACTGATCTTACTTGCAGAGGCCGAACTCACTCGTGGCAATACAGAGGCAGCCTTAACGCTCTATCTCAAAGCATCACAACAAAGTGCAAATATTGAAGTCGCTGAACGTGCCGCATTTTTAGCGCGACAAGTTGGATCGGACCAACAAATTGAAGACGCACTCACACGCTGGAGTCTTGTGGATCCAGAATCACGCGGAGCACTTGAAGCCTCCCTCATCTTCGCCGCAGAGAAAAGTCGCCTTGAGGCCCTTGAAAGCTCGCTCACACAGCTTCTGACGTTAGAGCCTGAATACCGCGCCCATTGGTTTGCAAGTTTTTGGGCGGGTTTGTCATCGGAGCAACAAAACGATTTTCTCAATGTACTCACACGCGTTGCGAGTCGCTTCGATAATGGCTCGCTCGCAATGGTGGTGACCGAAGCGAAAAACCGCACGGATGCCCGATCTGGAACGGAATGGCTCGATCTTTGGTTAAGCAGCAATCAGCCCACTGCTAACGTGGTTTTATTTAGGGCGCGCCTTGAACTTCCTGATCGGCCAGCAGCGATTCGGTTTATTGATCAATTTCCGGAGGTCGCAAGCGACCTGAATATTCGTGCTCAGCTCGCACGATGGCATGGGCTTGAGGGCGATAACGATAAAGCGCTAAGTATCCTTCGCGCTGTCATCAACGAGGATCAAACCCGTTACCAAGATTTGCTAACGCTTGGCCTTATTGAGATGCAGTCTGACAATTTTGATGCAGCGGAAGCGCGGCTTAAGTCACTCTTAGCGTCAGAGCAGTATCGCTCCAATGCGTATTATCATTTGGGCGAGGTCGCTGTTCAAAGAAACCAAATCGATCTCGCTATCGACCGTTTTTTACGCGTTGAACGTGGCGAGCTTGTAGTCGAGGCAAGAAAGCAACTTGCGAATCTCGCAATGGGCCAAAATAACCCCGATCAAGCCCACCGTTGGTTTTCAGAAGCGCGACTGTTATTCCCCGAATTCAAGCACCAGCTCTATCTCGCAGAAGCACAATTTCAGACCGCAAATAATATGGCGAGTAACGCCATTCCTGTGCTGACAGAAGCACTCTCGAGAGAACCCGAAAGTATTGAGATTTTATACACCCGCGCACTCGCGTTCGAGCAACTGGGCGATATTGATGGTGCCGAAATCGATCTGCGGAAAATTCTGGATTTAAAACCCAATGACCCCGATGCGATGAATGCGCTCGGATACACGTTGGCCGACCGAACAGATCGGTATCAGGAAGCATTGGTTTTGATCGAAAAAGCGCTGGAGCAAAAGCCAGAATCAGCAGCCATTCTCGATTCTATGGGCTGGGTCCTTTTAAAACTCGGCCGCTTTGAAGATGCTGAACCCTACTTCATAAAGGCCTGGGAAAAAAGCAAGGACCATGAAATAGCGGCCCATTACGGAGAACTGCTTTGGTTGTTGGGAAGGCAGCAAGAGGCGCGAGAAATTTGGGAGGTGGGCTATGAATCCAACCCAGAAAGTGACAAGATTCGCGCCACGATACAACGGTTAACTCACTCGTGAAGCATTTTTTACTCACTCTATCCTTAAGCCTTACTTTGGCCGGCTGCTCATTAATGCCTTGGTCGTCTGATGACGATGCTGAGGTTTTGACGTTTTTGCCAGCCGATCAGTTGACTCAGTGGGATCTCACCGCAAAGTTTTCTGTATCAACCAAGGATGGCACCGAATCAGGGAGTATTCGCTGGATTTTAAATCCAGATGAAGAGCGACTCGACGTTCTGTCTCCAACAGGATCGGTTGTTGCACAACTCACCATGACGGAGTCCGAAGCACGACTGAAAACCGATGATCGAGAAACCGTCGCCAAAGACGCTGACACTTTATTCAAAGACGTCATGGATATTTCGCTCCCGGTCAATGCGCTCAGATTTTGGGTGCGAGGTCTTGATGCCCCAGATCTCCCGCTTGAGTCCGTCGAAAAAGACGGTGAAGGCCGTATTACAGAACTGTCTCAAGACGGCTGGAAACTCGCCTACAACGGTAACATCTCAATCGAATCGGGCTCGCATCGCTTCGAAGTTCCGCGTCGCCTAACAGCAACTCGTGGCGAAATTGAAATCCGCTGGGCCAGTACGGAATGGCAGGCAATCGTTCAGTAATTCATCCCTCGGATGTACTTGAGGGCGGTTACCGAGCCGCAGCTCCTGCAAAGATCAATCGTTTCCTGCACATCGTTGGTCGCCGTGAAGATGGCTACCATTTGCTTGAAACAGGTTTTCAATTCGTGGATTGGTGTGACTGGATCCACTTTCGCATTACAGACACCCCGGGCATCCAGATTCTTGAAGACCCGATGATGCTGGGAGTCGACAACTTAGTTTATCAAGCAGCCTCTCAACTACTTCATTCGACGCAGTATGGCGTCGAGATTTTGATCGAAAAAAATCTACCGACCGGCGGGGGGCTCGGTGGTGGTTCCTCTGATGCCGCCACAACACTTGTCGCACTCAACACAATTTTTGAGCTGGGTCACACAAGTGAGCACCTACAAGCCCTCGGATTAGGTCTTGGCGCAGATATTCCCGTCTTTATCTATGGCAGAAGTTGTTTCGCATCAGGAGTTGGCGAAGAGTTTGAGCAAATCGATTGGCCTGGCAAACACGTTTTAATTGCCAATCCAAATATTCATGTATCGACTCAAGCTATTTTCCAACATCCAAAGTTGACACGAGATACCCCATCTTGCAGAATCCGCGCCTCGCAGTTGGATACAACGCACAACGATTGCGAAATACTTGTTCGAGAGATTCACCCGGCTATTGATCGGCTAATCAATCAAATGCAGGTATTTGGAGAGCCGAGACTCACCGGAACAGGCGGATGCGTGTTTGTGGTCGATCCGGTTAACAACCAGTCAGCAGATGAGATCATTGGAGATCTTGCTGAAGCGAAAGTTAGCCTCCTGAGCAATCAATCAATGTTGTATACTTGCGGCGCTAACGCGTAACTGGGGTGTGGCCAAGTGGTTAAGGCAGCGGGTTTTGATCCCGCCATTCGTAGGTTCGAATCCTACCACCCCAGCCATTTTCAAACCGCTCGACGCTCAAGGAGTCACCTGTGGCCCAACTGATGTTGTTCTCCGGTAACGCCACACCAGAGTTATCTAAAAAAGTTTCTGATTACCTCGCAGTCCCACTTGGCAATGCCAGCGTTGGTCGCTTTTCTGATGGTGAAATTGCCGTTGAAATCGTGGAAAACGTGCGCGGACAAGACGTCTTTGTCTTGCAATCAACCTGCGCACCGACCAACGATAATTTGATGGAATTGGTCGTTATGTGCGACGCGTTACGTCGCGCATCAGCATCACGGATCACTGCAGTCGTGCCTTATTTCGGGTACGCACGCCAAGATCGTCGTCCACGCTCAGCGCGGGTACCAATCACAGCGAAGGTGGTTGCGGACATCATGGTTGGCGTCGGAATTGATCGTGTATTAACAGTCGATTTGCACGCAGACCAAATCCAGGGATTCTTTGATGTCGCAGTAGATAACATCTACGCAACTCCTGTAATGCTCGATGACATCCAGCGCAATCAACCTAAAGATGCAGTGGTCGTATCACCAGATATTGGCGGCGTTGTGCGCGCGCGAGCCATGGCAAAGCAACTCGAGAGTGATCTCGCGATCATCGATAAGCGTCGTCCTGCGGCCAACCAAGCTGAGGTCATGAATATCATCGGTGAAGTCTCTGGTCGTACATGTTTGATTGTCGACGATATCGTTGATACTGCAGGCACGTTGTGTAATGCGGCGAAAGCACTGAAAGAACAGGGCGCGAAGGAAGTCGTTGCTTATTGTACGCACCCCGTACTGTCAGGCCGCGCTCTTGAGAATTTAAAGGACAGCGCGCTTGACGAATTGGTGGTTACTGATAGTATCCCGGTCCCCGCTGCAATCATGGATACCGGACGCGTCCGTATCATCACGATTGCAGAACTACTTGGCGAGGCTGTACGCCGCGTCAGTAATGAAGAATCCATCAGCGCGATGTTTCGCTAACTGAGGGTTGAAGAACGTTTTACTGGTCGAAGTAAAACGAAGACATTTAGGAGAATGCAATGTCTGATTATCGCTTGTCCGCGCAGTCGCGCGAAGAAGCAGGGAAAGGTTCGAGCCGCCGCCTGCGTCGACTAGAAGGCCTAGTTCCTGCCATCGTTTACGGTGGAAAGAACGAGCCGAAGTCGATTCAATTGGCTCATAAAGATCTAAAGCGTGCACTGGAAGAAGAGTCTTTCTATTCTTCAATTATCACCCTTGAGATTGACGGTAAAGAAGAGCCGGTGATCTTGAAAGCACTTCAACGCCACCCAGCGAAGCCTGTTGTATTGCATGCTGACTTCCAGCGCGCTTCAGCAGACACCGTTTTGAAAGTTAACGTACCTGTCCACTTCTTGAATGAAACCACATGTAAGGGTGTCAAGATGCAAGGTGGTGTAATCCATCACGATGCAGTGGAAATCGAAGTCTCATGCTCACCAAAAGATCTTCCTGAATATATCGAAGTTGATTTGGCTGACGTTGAGCTTGATCAGGTCATACACCTATCAGACATCAAAGCACCGAAGGGCGTTACCTTTGTTGCGCTTTCACACGATTCAGACCTTCCAGTTGTGAGCATTCACAAGGCGAAGGGTGCATCTGCTGATGCTGAACCAGCAGCAGAAGGTGAGTCTGAAGGCGGCGAGTGAGCACATACAAGCTCATCATTGGGCTCGGAAACCCCGGGCCTGAATACGCAGAAACCCGGCACAATGCCGGGTTTTGGCTGTTAGATGCCCTTGCAAACCAAATATCGACCTCGCTCTCGGCAGAATCAAAGTTCTTTGGAGTTGCAGGAAAAGGCTTGATTGGCACTCGAGCAGTTCATTTACTGAAACCCATGACATTTATGAATCGCTCGGGTCAAAGTGCACTCGCGCTGGCTCAGTTTTATAAAATTGAACCCGAAGAAATTCTTGTCGTACATGACGAACTCGATATTGAACCAGGGCAGGTCCGCCTCAAACAAGGCGGTGGTCATGGCGGCCACAACGGGCTGAGAGATCTCCATCGTGTCATTGGACCAGACTATGCGAGAATCCGAATCGGTATAGGTCATCCAGGACACAAATCTAAAGTCCATGGATATGTCTTGGGGAAGGCAACAGTCGAACAGCGCGATCAGATTGATGACGCGATCGACCACACTCTTAAATTTATGACAGACATCGTTCAAGGCACTTGGGATCAAGCCATGAACGCCCTGCATCAGCGCTAAAGGAGATAGCATGGGTTTCAAATGTGGAATCGTTGGCTTACCAAACGTCGGTAAATCCACTCTTTTCAATGCATTAACAAAGGCTGGAATTGAAGCCCAAAACTTCCCTTTCTGCACGATTGAGCCAAATGCTGGCGTTGTTCCAATTCCAGATCCGCGCCAAGATCAATTATCTGAGATCGTTAAACCTGAGCGTGTTGTGCCAACAACGATGGAATTTGTCGATATCGCAGGACTTGTCGCGGGCGCATCCAAAGGTGAGGGTCTTGGCAACCAATTCTTAGCTAACATCCGAGAGACGGACGCAATTGCTCATGTTGTTCGCTGTTTTGACGATGAGAATATTGTTCACGTCGCCGGTAAAGTCGATCCAGAATCTGATATCGAAGTCATTAACACTGAACTCGCACTTGCTGATCTCGAATCTGTTGAAAAGCAGATGCACAAAGCGCAAAAGCAAGCCAAAGGCGGTGACAAAGACGCGAAAGCGTTGATGACAGTGTGCGAGAAAATCCTCCCTGTCCTAAATGAAGGCAAGCCCGTCCGCTCTGTTGATTTGTCAGATGATGAACTCGCCGTCATCAGGACGCTGCATCTTCTCACGATTAAGCCAACCCTCTACATCGCGAATGTTGCAGAAGATGGATTTGAAAATAATCCTTGGCTTGAGAAAGTACGTGAAATCGCGGCCGGTGAAAATGCTGAAGTGGTTCCAATCTGCAACAAAATCGAATCAGAAATTGCGGAGCTCGATGACGATGAGAAGGCTGAGTTTCTTGAAGAGCTTGGGCTTGCTGAAGCAGGACTCGATCGTGTCATCCGGGCAGGATATGCCCTCCTCGGCTTACAAACGTACTTCACAGCTGGTGTTAAAGAAGTTCGGGCATGGACTATTCCTGTTGGCTCAACTGCACCTCAGGCTGCAGGAAAAATCCATACCGACTTCGAAAAAGGTTTTATCCGTGCCGAAGTCATCGCGTTTGATGATTTTGTCAGCCTCGGTGGCGAGCAAGCCGCGAAAGATGCGGGTAAGTGGCGCTTAGAAGGCAAGGAATACATCGTCAAAGATGGCGATGTAATTCACTTCCGATTCAACGTCTAAACTTTGACAGAGGTGCGAAATTTCAGTATCTTTCGCGCCTCTTCTGAATGGCTATGTAGCTCAGCTGGTTAGAGCA
>OBAL01000004.1_pt1 | contig 72463 bp, 63 predicted proteins | sample 1516331 | NCBI WGS metagenome assembly OBAL01 (sample SAMEA3275603, study PRJEB22092) | marine metagenome | biome: ENVO:00000038, "LAGOON"; feature: ENVO:00002042, "SURFACE WATER"; material: ENVO:00002019, "BRACKISH WATER" | collected 2014-06-21T13:56:00+00 | depth 0 m
ACGCAGAGTACACCAATTCAGCCGTTTGTTGACTCATTCCTGTCACCTTTGCGATGTCAGAAACACTCGCCCGCGCCAGTTCTCTCATCCCTCCAAAGTGCCTTAACAGCGATTGCCGCCTCTTCGGACCTACGCCAGGAATACCCTCGAGTGGGCTTTGGGATCGCGCTTTTCCACGGGCCTGACGGTGCTTAGTGATTGCGAAACGGTGCGCTTCATCCCGAATATGCTGAAGCAAATGTAACGCGGGCGCTGATGCCGGAAGCGTTAACTCTTCACCCGTATCAGCACGATGCAAAATCTCAAAACCTGCTTTCCGAGACGGCCCTTTAGATACGCCAAGTACAAACACATCATGCACGCCAAGTTCATTCAAGATAGCTATCGCCTCAGACAATTGCCCCTTGCCGCCATCAATCACCAATACATCTGGTAAAGGAACCTCGCCAGACTTCACTCTGCGATACCGCCGAGTCAACGCCTGACGCATCGCCGCATAATCATCACCTGCTTTCACGTCGGTAATATTAAAAATCCGATAATCGCTTTTCAGTGGTCCAGAAGAATCAAATACGACACAACTTGCGACGGTTGCCTCACCTGATGTGTGACTGATGTCAAAACATTCAATACGTTCCGGTGCGTCAACCTGAAATCGCTCGGCGAAGTCCGTTAACCTTTTGGCTTGACCATCTCGGGTAGAAAGACGAAGGGCGAGGGACTCCTCAGCGTTTGTCTTAGCCAAATCCAAAAATTGCTGACGTACACCGCGAACAGCGTGAGCAATTCTGACTTTTTTTCCGCAAGCCTGACCAAGTGCCTCTGAAACTAATGTCGCCTCATTGACCTGATGTGAACAGATCAATTCTGGCGGAATAGCCCGAGCGGAAGACAAGTAGTACTGCGGAATAAAGGCATCCAAAATCTCTTCAGGTGATTCCAGAAGACCCGCGTCTGGGAACTGGCTATTCACTCCCAGAACTCGACCACCGCGCACACTCAAAATGGCGATGCAAATTCCACCGCTTTGGTTAAAAACAGCAATCGCATCCAGATCAGCAGAATCACTCTCCATGACTTGCTCAGCTTGCACACGACGTACTCTTGAAATGGTGTTGCGGTAGCGTGCTGCCTTCTCAAACTCAAGTGATTGGCTCGCCTCATCCATTCTAGATTCAAGCGATGCAATCAATTCACCACTTCGTCCCTCAAGAAAAAGGCGCGTATCGTCGAGATCTTCTGCGTAGTCAGACTGATTTACAAAACCGACACATGGCGCACTGCATCGACCAATCTGATATTGCAGACACGGACGACTTCGATTTTGAAAAACACTCTCTTCGCACTGCCGAATTTGAAACGTCTTCTGTATCAGATTCAGTGTTGACTTGACTGCGCCAGCCGATGGGAATGGGCCGAAGGTCTTGCCGGTACTCTGACGATTTCCTCTGCGGTAATAGAGCCCAGGATAAGAGTGCTCGGTATTCATGTAAATGTAGGGGTAGGACTTATCGTCACGTAACAAAATGTTATAAGGCGGCCTTGAGTCCTTAATGAGATTTTGCTCAAGCAATAAGGCCTCCACCTCGTTACGGGTGATCGTAATGTCGATGTGCGCAATCTTGGCGACCATCGCCATTGTTTTCGACGCAAGACCACTGCCACGAAAATAACTCGACACGCGAGCCTTCAAGTTTTTCGCTTTACCGACGTATAAGACCTTCCCTTCGACGTCTTTCATTTGATAGACGCCAGGGCGGACAGTCAGGTTTTTTAAAAATCGTGATGAATCAAACTCGGCCATGCGAGGATTCTACTCCCTTCATGCCATGGTTGTAGGCTAAGTGTGTTAACTCAACATCAGAAGTGATACCGAGCTTCTCAAATATTCTGTATCGATAGGTATTAACCGTTTTCGCTGAGACAGATAGTTGCTGCGCAATATCAGGAGCTCGACTGCCCTCGATCACAAGGTCGCAGACGGTCAGTTCTCTGGGCGACAATTTCTCAAATGGATTCGCTGAACGAAACCGGCTCAATGCGAGCGCTTGAGCGACTTTTGGCGCTAAGTGAACCTCTTGTCGTTTGACTTTCCGCAACGCAGATACAACGTCCTCAGTTGAACAACTGATATCAATCAGCCCAGTGACTCCAAGCGATAGCAATGACTGACATTCAACGGCACGTATTGACCGGAGATAGACCAATATTAATGTGTCGGGGAGCATTCTTTTCACCCGATCGACCATCACGAGTGAGCTTTGCTTTGGGCAACCCCCATCAAGGATCAAGCAACGCGGTGGTGTCACCACACATTCATCCAAAGCCAAGCGTCCTTTGAATGGAAATGACATGATCTGGAATTCAGAGCCACGAACTGCAGCCTGCAGCGCTTCGAGCAATAAGATTTGGTGCGATACCGCAACCACAGAAATATGCATTGGATCCCTCCTCAATTTTGGTGGAGAGACTCTAGCCACTGAGCGCTCTTACAGAAGCTGATAGGACTTCAGACCAATGTCATACAAGGAGAACGAGTAAGATCAGACCGAGCGCTAGGCGATAAGCCACAAACGGAAGTAACCCGACTCGCTGGATAAACGCTAAAAACAGACGAATACACAGATAGGCTGAAACAAAACTGACGACAACACCGATCGCAATCAGATCCCACGCAACCGGCTCTGAGGTTTCGAGCAAATCCTTGGTCTTGATCAGTGCTGCACCCAAAATGATGGGTATCGAAAGTAAAAACGAAAATTTCGCTGCGGCTCGCCGAGATAAACCGAGCCAAAGCCCCGCCGTCAGCGTAATGCCTGAACGCGAGGTTCCAGGAATGAGAGCGAGCGCTTGAGCGAGCCCGATCACCAGGGCCTCCTTGACCCGAATTTTAGCAAAACCACCCTGACCGGATTGATAGTGCGCCCACCACAGCAACAATCCAAACCCGATCGTCGCCCAGGCGATTACAAGCTCACTTCGAAGTTCTGTTTCGATAAAATCTTTGGCCAATAAGCCCGCAATAACAGCTGGCAATGTCGCCAACCCAATAAGCCACCCGAGCCTTGCATGCCTTGGGTAGCGCCGCCCCATCCCCACAAGCATTCCTGTTGCGACTCTCTGAATCTCAAGACGCAAACTTAATATCACAGCCCCCAGAGAGCCAAAATGAACCGCAACATCGAAAGCCAAGCCTTGATCCGGCCACCCAAAGACAGCTGATGGCAAAATCAAATGTGCAGAACTCGAGATCGGAAGAAACTCTGTTAAGCCTTGTATCAGCGCAAGGAAAAACGCGTATTCAGTGGTCATATAATTTCGACGGCTGCTCAGAAAGTGGTTTCCATGAAACGGTTTGTCTCACATACAAAGGCGTCAGTTGATGTCCTGCGATCCATTTCGATGAATCCATTCCGGCAGCCAAACATCGCAACGTCTCAAGCGTCGGAAAAACTGGATTCATCTGTATCGAAAACCGATCAATTTCCTCCGAATGACACACCCACGAGTGCATTTGATCGAGCGCACTCACTGGCATGAGCTTAAGGCAACCAAAAGTTCCATCGGCCTGTCGATCTGAACCTACATAGATTTCATCCATACGCGCATCCAGTAGTGCGCAATCAACGTCTGTGTCACTCGCCGCAGCCAATAGTGAGAGTTGATCAATGGGTAATACCTGTAATGGATGCACGAGGTCTAGCGCATGAATGCAGGATACGGCGATTCGAAGACCCGTGAAGCTTCCAGGTCCATTAACCACAACACATTCCGTTATTTGACCGATTGACTGACCAGACTCTTCACAAAGCACTCGAATTGATTCGAGTAACACCTGATCATGGCGACCCTCAATCGCATTACGGGCTATCCAAATTGATCCAACTTCAATACCAACAGACAGCCGATCACGTGATGCATCAAGAAATAAGCGGCTCATGAATTGGTAGTCTCAAACTCAGTTTTCGATTCAAACAAACACTCGCTCCATGCGAGCTCCAAGGCGTGTCAAACATTCATACCCAATTGTATTCGCTTTTTCCGCAATCGTATCAACGGAAATACCTGGGCCCATGATTTCGACCCACATCCCTTCTTTAACACTTCTGAGCGAACTGACATCAACAGTAATCAAATCCATGCTCACTCGGCCCACAATCGGACAACGCTGTCCCTCGATCAGCACCTCACCTTTATCACTCAGTGCGCGCAAATAACCATCAGCATAACCAAGTCCTATCGTCGCTAGACTGATGTCACGAGGCGCAACGTACGATCCACCATAACCAACTGTCTCGCCTTTGCGCACATGCTGAAGCTCGATCACTTGAGCCTGCCAGGTAACCACGGCCTCAAACCCTTTAGAGTCGCTTGGATCTGGCGATCCTCCATAGAGTCCTATGCCCGGCCTAACGAGATCATAATGATACGCATCACCAAGCAATATACCGGCGGTATTGGCCAGTGAACTGGGCGGACAGAGTGCTCCAAGACTCGCACGAACCGACTCGAATACATTCTGTTGTTGCTTACTATCCGCACGCTCTGGGTCATCGGCTGAAGCTAAATGACTCATCAACAGTGACGGCTTACAGGCAGAGACTGCGTCAAGAAGCCGGTCGCGTTGATATTGCGGGATACCCAACCGACGCATTCCCGTATCGACATGGATCGCGGGTCTCAGCGCTTCGACTCCAGGAATGAATAACTCATCTAATGTATTTAAGACGGGTCGAATTTTCGAAGCCAACGCAATATCAAACGCATCTGGGCCAAAGCCGTGGAACACATAAATGTCAGCGTCAGGTACTAATGATCTGAGCGCTAACGCTTCTTCGAGGTAGGCAACGAAAAAGGTGCGGCATCCAGCCTCCCACAACACAGGAGCAACAAAATCGACACCAACCCCATAGGCATTGGCTTTAATCGATGCAGCACACTCTGCTTGACCTGAAAACGACGACAGGCGTTGGTAGTTTGCTACCAACGCCTGTCTTGAAAGAATAAGCCGAGGCTTTCGGCTCATTGACTACTCACCTCTAAGTACTGCGAAGATTTCGTCTCGAATTTCTTCAACCTGACCAACACCCTGAACGCGATTCATGGTCGGTGCGCCAGCTGGATCTGATTTAGCCCATGACGAATAGAAGTGAATCAATGGCTCTGTTTGCTCATGGTAGACAGACAAACGATCGCGAACGACCGATTCTTGATCGTCAGCACGCTGAATTAATGGTTCACCTGTTTCATCATCAAAACCGTCTTTCTTTGGTGGGTTGTAGATGATGTGATATGTGCGTCCAGACGCTAAGTGCACACGGCGGCCCGCCATCCGCTCAATGATTTCTTCGTCATCGACGGCAACTTCGACTACATGATCAATATTCACACCTGAATCACGAAGTGCTTCAGCCTGCGGAATAGTGCGAGGGAAACCGTCAAACAAACAACCATTGGCACAGTCTGGTTGTTCCAAACGCTCTTTGACAAGCCCGATAATAATGTCATCTGACACCAGTCGACCAGCATCCATCACTTCTTTTGCAGCAAGCCCGAGAGGGGTCTCAGCCTTAACAGCTGCTCGCAACATATCACCAGTAGAAATCTGAGGAATACCGAACTCTTTACAGATGTATTGAGCTTGAGTTCCTTTACCTGCGCCTGGCGCGCCTAACAGAATGACTCGCATGTGCCATCGCACTCCTTATTGAAATAATCTAAAACCCTATCCGGATTTCTAGTGTTTGTGCAAGTTATCTAATGGTGCAACTAGCCCGTGTTGCGCATCCCAGCAGCGATTCCTGCAACAGAAGCCATCAATGCTCTCTCAACGCGAGGTTGCTCAGGATTTTCTCGATCGCGGCGCAGCAATTCTGCCTGCAAGATATGCAAAGGCTCCATATATGGATCACGAATAGCCAAAGATCGAGCGATTGCGGGATCACGTTCTAACAATTCAGCGACTTGCTTGATCTCAGAGATACACTGAATCGCAGAGTTTAGACGCTGACGCGTCAACCGACCCAGCGCATGCTCTCCACCAGAGAGAACACTTTCATAATGTGCAGCAATATCAGGATCCGATTTTGCTAACACCATTTCCAACATATCGATATAAACCTGAAAAAAGGGCCATTCGGCATACATATCACGCAGCAATTCGGTACGACCATCACGCAGAGCATCCGACAACGCTTCGTCAGACCCAAGCCAAGCTGGGAGCATCAACCGAATCTGCATCCAGGCAAAAATCCATGGGATCGCGCGCAAGCTCTCGATACCGCCATCTGCTTTTCGCTTCGCTGGCCGTGAACCGAGAGGTAACTTTCCAAGAGCTCCCTCAGGGGTGACTTGGCGAAAATACTCGACAAAATCAGGATGATCTTTGACTAGAGCACGATACGATTTCACAGATTCACCAGCTAAAGAGTTCATCGCATCAACAAACTCAGCCCGAGGCTCTTCCCCCGGGTTGAGAGTCGCTTGCATGACTGACTGAACGTAAGAAGTCAGCGTCTGCACCGCAATGTCGGGCAAACCGAACTTCCAGCGAATCATTTCGCCTTGTTCAGTCACGCGAATCGCATTGTCTACTGAACCCGGCGGCTGCGCCAAAATTGCGCGATGCGCAGGCCCACCACCTCGACCGGCTGTTCCACCACGACCATGAAATAACACCAGTTTGACACCATGCTGTCGTGCGATTTTAGATAATGCATCTTGCGCACGATATTGTGCCCAAGCAGCTGCTAGCGTGCCGGCGTCCTTAGACGAATCTGAATAGCCAATCATCACGTGTTGAACACCACCGATGGCTTCGATATAACTCGCATCGGACAGTAACGTTGCAATCACAGAGGGCGCGCGCTCTAGATCATCGAGCGTCTCAAAGAGTGGCGCGACAGGCAGTGGCTGACTCACTCCACAGGCCTTCTGCAACAACATCACGGCAAGCACATCAGAGGGTTGACGCGCCATTGAAATTACATAGCTTCCAAGACTTGCAGGATCAGCATCTGCGATCACCGCACAGGTATTGAGTACTTCTGCCACATCATCTGATGGTTCAAATTCATAAGGAATCAGAGGCCTCGGATTTGCCAACTCGTGTTTGAGAAAGGCACAGCGTTTCGCCTCATCCCAAGACAAATAATCACCCAACTCTAATGCATCGGCGATTTCAGCAACCGCTTCCGCATGTCGACCAGATTCTTGGCGAATATCCAAAGTGACCAGATCAATCCCGAACGTTGAGATTCGCCTGAGCGTATCGAGCAAATAACCATCCGCAATTTCACCCATACCGCACGCATGCAACGATTCCCACATCACAAGCATCGGATCAAACAAGTCAGCGGTCTCACGAATGCGACTGAATCGCTCGACGAGCTCTCCACGGAGCGTCGCCTCTAACTCCATTCTTAAAACGACTATTTCTTCTCGTAAATTTTTCAATACGCGTCGATATGGCTCAACTTCGTCTTCACCGGCGATCGACCGAAGAACATCAGATGCTTCAGACATCGAAAGATCCTGAATCAATCCTGTCAAATCGCGGTAATAGAGATCTGCCGCAGCCCATCGTGCGAGCAATAAGACTTCTCTCGTGACTTCATGAGTGACGTTCGGGTTTCCATCACGATCCCCACCCATCCAAGAACATAAGCGGACTGGCGCAACCCACGGCGGGAGTTCTTCACCGGTTACTTGCGCGACTTGTGTACTCAGTTCTCGCAAGAAATCAGGCACTGCAAACCACAGCGAATTTTCAATCATTGCGAAGCCCCACTTGGCTTCATCAATCGGTGATGGCCTTGTAGCACGCATGTCGTTGGTGTGCCAACACTCACTAATGAGACGTTTTAAGCGCCGCTTAATGTGCGCATCTCGCCGTGCTGACAACACACCACCATCGAACTCAGATAAACACTCCGCGATCTTTTCGTACTTCTGGATCAGCGTACGTCGCATCGACTCGGTCGGATGAGCTGTTAAGACCAGATCGATGTGCATTTCGGAGAGCGTCTCTACAATAGTCTCGGGACTGTTTGTCGTGACGATGGAATGAAACAAATCAGGAAGCGCGGATTCATCGAGATACGGATCACTATCCCCAAAATCACCACGTGTTTTGCGAACTCGGTGATGCTGTTCTGCGATATTGGCAAGATTCAAAAATTGGGTGAAAGCGCGAGCCACAGAGACCAACTCGTCATCATTCAACTCGCGAACCTCGTCAATCAAGCGCCCGCGTGCGCCATCATCGCCCTGATGAACCGATTTAGAGAGACCCCGGAGCCGCTCGATACGGTCGAGAAAATTAGATCCTTGGTCAGATACCATAATTTGACCAAGTTGCTCGCCTAAAAGGCGCACGTTATCGCGTAACGATGGATGCAGTTCCATAACTTCCAATCCTGTGGATAGTGATGAGATCAAGCGTTTTTAGCCTGATCCCATAGTCCATTTTTTTCGTTGTCGGTTGCGATCGTTAAGTCGATCCCTTGCGCTCTGGCGAGTCGTATGACCTCACCGATTCGGGATTCAAATTTTTGTGTTGCAAGTCGAAGCGCTTGCTCTCCATCGATGCCAAGATGCCTTGCTAGGCTGACCATTGTAAAGAGCAAGTCACCATATTCTTCTCGGATTGCATCGAGCTGCCTCTCTAGTCGAGCCTCGTGCAACTCATCTAATTCTTCATTGATTTTGTCGAATACGCCGTCAATTGATGGCCAATCAAAACCAACTCGCAACGCACGCTTTTGGATTTTTTGTGCGCGAGATAACGCGGGTAATGCCATGGGTACGTCATCAAATAGATCAAGCTGACCTCTGCTTGCTCGCTCTTCGGCTTTTTTCGATTCCCAAGTTTGCTTGATTGCGGAAACCGAGGCGCCCGAATTCTTACCGAAGCTCTCGAAGGTTGCATCAGGAAACACGTGTGGATGCCTTTTGAGCAATTTAGACACAATAGCCTCAATGACGTCATCCAACGTAAACCGCCCATCTTCCTCCGCTAGCCGCGAATAAAAAATGACCTGAAATAAAAGATCCCCAAGTTCCCCGCAAAGCTCATCAAATGCACCACGCTCGATGACATCACCAACTTCGTATGCCTCTTCTAACGTGAATGGAACAATACTTTGATATGACTGACTTCGATCCCAAGGGCACCCGTGATCTGGATCGCGTAAACACCCCATTAACTTAACTAAATCAGATAGTTGATAACTCATGCCGCTCGAATCCGTTTGGCAAAAATCACGTTATGAATTCGTTGGACTCGATCAAGTACATGCGACAACTGTGACAACCCATCCACTTCGATCGACAACTGAAGTCGAGCCGTATTGGCTGAGGCATCGGTCATCGTTTGCATGCCAGTCACATTCACACGCTCATTGGCAAGCACTGATGTCACATCTCGCAAAAGACCCTGGCGATCATATGCATTGATCTCGATCTCCACAGGATAGGTTTCAACCTGCGTCTCACCCCAAGACACCTCGATGATCCGTTCAGGTGATTCATCTTCAAGACTTAATAGGTTAGCGCAGTCATCACGATGAATACTCACGCCTCGATTCTTTGTGATGTAGCCAACGATCATGTCACCGGGCACTGGGTGGCAGCAGGTGGCTATTTGAGTCAATAACTTACCAACACCCCGGATCTGAATACCATCGGTTCGCTCTTGAGGCGATGCCTGCCGCGGTTCAAGATCGAGTTCTCGTTGGGTCGCTCCAGACAGTCGACTCACTGCGCCAACTACTTGCGATACGCGCACATCACCAGCACCAACGGCCGCATACAAGTCTTCAGTTGTTTGAAGATTCAGTGCTTGAGAGACTGCCTGCAAATCAAACGAACCCAGTGCGAGTCGCTTCACTTCAGAATCGATTAATTGCTTACCAGCAGAGACATTTTGATCGCGATCGAGTTGCTTAAACCATGCTTGGACTTTTGCTCTGGCACGAGAAGTTTTCAGATACCCAAGACTTTGGTTCAGCCAATCCCGACTCGGTCGGGCTTCGCTTTGCCGCAAAATGTCGACCTGATCGCCCACTTTGAGTCGGTAGGTTAGCGGTACTATTTTTCGATTAACTTTCGCACCTCGGCAAGAATGACCGATTTCTGTATGGACCTTGTAAGCAAAATCGAGCGGAGTTGATCCAGAGGGAAGATCAACAACATGTCCGTCACGGGTAAATACATAGATACGATCTTCGAGAACGTCTTGTCGGAGGGCATCAGAGAGTTCTCTTAAGTCTCCGACTTCATCATGCCAATCGAGGACTTGTCTCAGCCAAGCAATTTTCTCTTCGTAGGCCTCGCCGCTGATCTCGGTGTCAGTTCCCTTGTATTTGTAATGCGCGCAAACACCGTATTCCGCCTCATCATGCATTTGTTGCGTACGAATTTGGACTTCAACAACTTTCCCTTGTGGGCCAATGACTGCTGTGTGGAGCGAGCGATAACCATTGGGCTTCGGTGATGCGATGTAGTCATCGAATTCGTGTGGGATACTCTTATACGCACCATGCACAAGACCGAGCGCGGCATAACAATCGCGTACAGAATCAACCAGGATTCGAATCGCTCGCACATCATAGATTTGTGAAAAATCAACTTGCTTCCGCTTCATCTTTCTCCAAATCGAGAAGATGTGTTTGGCACGCCACGTGAGATCCGCCCGAATCTGTTGCGAGGTGAGGGTCGCCGAAATCGAATCCACTAATTCCTGAATGTATCGTTCTCGGTCCTCTCGACGCTCAGCAAGCGCTTTTGCGATCTGCTTATAAGCATCTTCCTCGAGATAACGGAAGGACAGGTCTTCGAGCTCCCATTTCAGATGGCCAATACCGAGGCGATGTGCAAGCGGTGCATAGACCTCAGACACTTCTCGAGCAACCTTGAGTCGACGCGCTTTATCAGCTGATTTTACTGCACGAATCGCAGCTGTTCGCTCAGCGAGCTTGATGAGTGCAACTCTGACATCATCGATCACGGCGACTAACATCCTGCGAACCGCATCCGCCTGATTTTCAGCCGCTCCCAAGAACTGTTTCGGGGCATCCTGGCGGGTCTGACTGATGATCGCCATTTGCTGAACACCTTCAATCAGCTTGGCAACTGTCTTCCCAAAGTCCTCCCGGACGTCGCGCAAATGGAGACGACCAATCCGAACTGATCGATATAACAAGGCAGCGACGAGCGCATCTTCGTCAATCGGCATAGTCGATAAAATATCTGCCATTTCAAGACCAAAGCGGTGCGCATCGGGACCCTTCCAGTCTTTAGCTGTCGCATCTTTGGATTCAAGCTCTTCAATGAGACCAATGGCTTTTTGAAGCTTAGCTGAAGATTCGAGGTGTGCTTCACGCGCAAACCGCTCAGCCCAATTTTCTTGAGATAGATCAGAATCGAGTTGAATCGGATGCAATTCGCGGGCTTTAACCACGAGCCCCTCGCTTCACAAAAAGCGCCATGGATTCGACATGCGCTGTATGTGGAAACATATCCATGATCCCTAGATGAGTCATTGAGAAACCTCGATCGACCAGTATCTTCGCATCTCTCGCAAGAGTTGCTGGATTGCATGACACATACAACACGCGAGCAATTTTGTTCAGAGGTATTTCCTCAAGCACTTCCTTGGCACCAGATCGCGGAGGATCCACAATCAGCGTATCCCATGATTCCGCGGCGAATGGTTGGTCTGCGATGGACTGCGTTAAATCAAAAGCAACCGCTGACACATTATCCAGAGAATTATGACGAGCATTTTGCAAAACTCTTTCGACCATCGTTTTGGATACTTCGACCCCGATGACTGACGCACAACGCGTCGCTGCGGCAAGCGTGAAGTTACCGAGCCCACAGAATAAATCCAACACGCGCTCGGTTCCCTGCAAATCAAGCAGATTAATCGCTTGAAGTATCATTGCGCGATTAATGGTCGCATTAATCTGCGTGAAATCTGTCACCGCAAATTGATACTCGAGACCGAATTCACCAATGCGATAAGTTAAGCGCTCAGGACCCTCTGATGGCCACAAACGGGTGATCGTATCCGGGCCTTTAGGCTGCAAGTAGACATGCCAGCCTGTCCGCTGCCCAAGTGCTGCGAGAACGCTTCGATCGGCCTCTGTCAGCGCTTCAAGATGTCGAATGATAATTGCGAGAGTGTCGTCACCTGCCGCAACTTCAACTTGAGGAATACGATCAGGTTGAGAAAGCGAGGCGATTGCTGTTTCAAGGGTACTAAGTGATTGACCGATCCGTTGATCCAGCACCGGACATCCATCGATATCTGCAATGAAATTCGAGCCTCTCTCCCGAAAGCCGATTAATACTCGATCTTTGGCATGCACCCACCGAACGCCTAAACGTGCGCGCCGGCGATACCCGAGCGTTGGTCCTTGCAGTGTGGGAAGCCTCTCGACTTTATCAAGTGAAACACCCTCACGGATCATGAGCTCATCGAGCGTTTTCGATTTGTGCACAAGTTGAGCCGCGTGCGGGATGTGTTGCAGCGAACAACCACCGCATACCTCAGCATGCGGGCACTCTGGCTGACCGCGCTCTGGTGATGGCACCAAAATGTCTTTCGCGATTCCCTCGGCAGTACGTGAGGATTTACCGGTGACTCGAACAGTCACGAGTTCACCGGGCAAGGCGCCATCGACAAATAGCATTCGCTCACCCCAACGAACTAAACCTCGCCCTTCATGCGAGAGTTTCTCAATTCGAATTGGGAAGTCAGGTGTTTGTTTACGACGTGGGGGACGTTTTCGCGTGCGTTGATTCATCGTGGAAATAAGTCCGTCGAAAGATATCGGTCACCGCGATCGCAAATGATACAAACCACCACACCGCTGGTCAGTTCGCGTGCAACGCGCAACGCCCCAGAGACAGCGCCACCCGCACTGACACCACAGAAAATTCCTTCTTTGACGGCAAGTTGTCTAGCCATATCCTCCGCCTCCTTCTGATCAATATCTAAGGTGACATCAACACGCGATGGATCAAAAATTTCAGGACGATACTCAATAGGCCAGCGACGAATTCCAGCAATTTTTGACCCGTCACTTGGCTGAAGACCAATAATCGTGACATCGGGGCTCTGTTCTTTCAGATACCGGGATACCCCCATGATGGTTCCTGTTGTGCCCATCGCACTCACGAAGTGGGTCACATCACCATTTGTGTCGTTCCAAATCTCCGGGCCTGTTGTCTCGTAATGCGCACGTGGGCAATCTGGATTCGCAAACTGATTTAAAACGCGTCCTTGGCCTTTCTTTTCCATATCAAGCGCGAGATCACGCGCCCCTTCCATCCCCTCTTTTTCGGAGACAAGGATGAGCTCGGCACCGTAGGCGGTCATCGCCCGCTTACGTTCGTCAGATAGGTTGTCCGGCATAATCAGGGTCATACGATAGCCAAGAATGGCTCCAACCATCGCTAACGCGATTCCAGTGTTTCCGCTCGTCGCCTCAATCAAGCGGTCGCCCGGCTTGATCTCCCCTCGCGCTTGAGCGCCTTGGATCATGTAAAACGCAGGTCGATCTTTGACTGAGCCAGCCGGATTGTTGCCTTCCATTTTACAAAGAACAGTGACCTCAGGCGCGAGGCCTTCGTTCAGACGCTGTAACCTTACGAGCGGCGTGTGGCCGAGGGTTGATTCAATGGTTGGATAATGCACATAGACCTCCTGTGGCGCGATAGAATACCGCACTCAGCGAGCGAAGGCTTTAAGGATTAGTCGAAGGCAAGAGGTTGTCTAAAGTACCGCTCATAGTGACCTTCAGACACTGCGAGATATTCCGAATTCATTGAATCCCAAATTTCCCGATATGACATCGATTCCACTTCTGGAAGTTTTGCTAATCCAAGATCTGTCAATCGTGCAAACTGACCTCGCGTCTGCCTGAATAAATCATAAGCCCAGCATTCGGGTGGCTGATCCTTTCGATATCGAAGTCCGTGACTATCTAATGCATGTTTTAACATGCCCGCGTCAGTCACCAACACATATCGGCTGAGAACCTCTGACATCAATTGCGTCAGCCGAGCTAAAACAGCCGCTTTCTGAATATCACCGTAACGGTTCCAATCCACAATTTCGTGAGCAAACCGCTTACAACCGCGACACACTGAATCGCCATAGGTTGTCGAACAAAGCCCAACGCAGGGGGTAGGCACTCGCGTTTGCATACTTAAGACCGATCTCTTTATTTCAGTATTGGTTAAGTGTTAGGACTTTGCTTCAAAAAACAATCGTGCACTGCGGAAAATAATTTTATGACCGTTTATTACTAAACGGTCATTTTTAATTCATTATTCCCAATTCAGTTGATTTTAGTCTCGTCGAGCCCTCACAATCACCGACTGAGATTTAAGGGAGGACACACTATGTCACGAGATCTTGTCAACGAGTCCATGGAAGACTGGAACAGCAAAATCGCTGCTGCCGAAGAAATGATGCCGATCATCGGACGTCTTTTCCGCGAAAAAGCGATTGAGACATCCATCTTCGGACGACTGCTCAACAATCGCACAGTCATCAACATCATCAAATGCTGCCGCTTTGCACGCCAAGTTGAAAACGAAGAGTTGTCTGCTGAAGAAGCTCGAGACGTCCTACTTGAAGTCGCAAAATTAGATCTGAATCCATGCCACGTCGATATCGGCAAACTGGCTGTTAATTTCCGTCGGCTTGGTGCCGGGCGAAGCCTCAACGACTATGTCGCAGACGAGCTGAAAGGGGCAACCGGAGACGCGCCTGTCGGGAGTCAAAAAACAGACATCGTTCTGTATGGTTTTGGCCGAATCGGTCGACTGCTTGCGCGCGAATTGATCGCTAAGTCAGGCTCAAAAGAAGCAATTCGCCTACGCGCTATTGTGATTCGAAAAAATGGTGATAACGATCTAATGAAGCGCGCGAGCTTACTACGCCGCGACTCAGTCCATGGATCTTTTGACGGTACAATCACTGTCGACCACGATAGCAATACCATTATCGCTAATGGGCAACGCATCCAGGTCATTTATGCATCAAGCCCTTCTGAAGTAGATTACACCGCATACGGTATCGATAACGCGCTAGTCGTCGATAACACCGGCAAATGGCGTGATCGCGAGGGATTGTCACAGCACCTCCAATCAAAAGGTGCAAGCCGAGTCCTTCTAACAGCGCCTGGCAAAGGTGACCTGAAAAATGTTGTGCATGGTGTCAACCATGAAGACATCACAGACGCCGACGCGATCATCTCTGCGGCAAGCTGCACAACGAACGCAATCACACCCGTCTTGGCAGCCATTGACGAAAAATATGGCGTCCAGAATGGACACGTAGAAACCGTCCACAGTTACACCAACGACCAAAATTTGATTGATAACTTCCATTCAGGTGACCGTCGTGGTCGAGCAGCTGCTTTGAACATGGTTATTACCGAAACAGGAGCGGCCAAAGCTGTTGCCAAAGCATTACCTCAGTTGAAAGGCAAGCTTACTGGCAATGCGATTCGCGTTCCCACACCAAATGTCTCCATGGCGATTTTGAAGCTTAACCTCGACAAACCTGTTGAAAAAGATGAACTCAATGACTATCTGCGCCACGTTGCAATTCACTCGAAATTGCAAAAGCAGATCGACTACTCAAACTCTCCTGAAGCGGTGAGTTCAGACTTTGTCGGGTCACGAGCCGCAGGCATCGTTGACGGTCTTGCGACTATCGCGACCGGGAATAACAGTTGCGTTGTCTATGTCTGGTATGACAATGAATATGGCTACAGTTGCCAGGTGATTCGCTGTCTTCGCCAAATGACTAAGGCAACGCTGCCGGCGTTCCCAATCGAAAATTAAAAAATAGGAAGTCTGCGACCAAGTATGGACGCAGACTTCTCAATTTTTCTGATAAAATCTCGCCTCCCGGCGCGCCGTGATCCGGTTCCCAAAAGGACCCACCCACCGCGCTCAATTCAACCTGAACAAGGACGATGATTGTGCTTGAAGAATACCGCAAACATGTCGAGGAACGTGCCGCTGAAGGCATCGTGCCTAAACCACTCAGCGCTGACCAAGTGGCTGGACTTGTAGAACTTCTGAAAAACCCACCTGCAGGTGAAGAAGCTGTTCTACTGGATTTATTAACAAACCGCGTTCCTGCGGGCGTGGATGAAGCTGCTTATGTAAAAGCTGCCTTCCTGACTGATGTTGCCAAAGGCAACACGACATGTAGTCTGGTTTCCCGTATCGAGGCGACACGCTTACTCGGCACCATGCTCGGCGGCTACAACATCCCACCGCTAGTTGAATTACTTGACGATGCAGAAGTCGGAAAAACATCCGCCGAAGCACTCAAAAGCACTCTATTAATGTTTGATGCATTCCACGATGTGGAGGAAAAGCGTCAAGCAGGCAATCCATTGGCTCAAGAAGTCATGGAATCATGGGCAAACGCTGAGTGGTTTTTAAATAAGCCTGAAGTACCAGCTGAAATCAAAGTCACTGTGTACAAGGTCCCTGGTGAAACAAATACTGATGACTTGTCTCCTGCCGTTGACGCGTGGAGCCGCCCAGATATCCCACTGCACGCGCAAGCAATGCTCAAAGCACGCATGGATAAGCCGCTTGAAACAATTGAAGAATTGAAGAAAAAAGGTAATCCACTCGCTTATGTTGGCGACGTTGTTGGAACTGGTTCTTCACGTAAGTCGGCGACTAACTCAGTTCTATGGCACATGGGTGATGACATCCCATTTGTGCCAAACAAGCGCTCAGGTGGTGTGTGTATTGGCGGGAAAATCGCTCCAATTTTCTTTAATACAATGGAAGACGCTGGCGCTCTGCCAATCGAATGTGACGTCACGCAAATGAACACAGGTGATGTCATCGTCGTCAAACCTCACGAGGGCATTATTACCAACGAACAAGGCGCAACCATTGCTGAATTTGCATTGAAGAGTGAAGTAATCCTTGACGAAGTTCGCGCAGGCGGCCGAATTCCATTAATCGTTGGTCGCGGACTCACAACACGTGCACGCGACGCGCTCGGTCTAGGTACTGCAGATTTCTTCAGAACGCCTAAAGCTCCAGTTGAATCAAACAAGGGCTACACACTGGCTCAGAAAATGGTCGGTAAAGCATGTGGTGTCGAAGGCGTTCGTGCTGGCACATACTGCGAGCCTCGCATGACAACTGTGGGCTCACAGGATACAACTGGCCCGATGACGCGCGACGAACTGAAAGAGCTCGCATGTCTTGGTTTCCAAGCTGACCTGACAATGCAGTCGTTCTGTCATACAGCTGCCTATCCAAAGCCAGTTGATGTCGATACCCAACACACACTGCCTGACTTCATCATGAACCGTGGCGGCGTTTCTCTCCGTCCAGGCGACGGCATCATCCACTCATGGTTGAACCGGATGTTGCTCCCAGACACAGTTGGTACTGGTGGTGACTCACATACCCGTTTCCCAATTGGTATCTCATTCCCTGGTGGCTCAGGCCTTGTCGCATTCGCTGCGGCAACAGGTGTCATGCCATTGGATATGCCTGAATCTGTGTTGGTGAGGTTTAAAGGAAAAATGCAGCCAGGCATCACGCTCCGTGATTTGGTCAACGCGATTCCTTACGCTGCGATTCAACGTGGACTTCTAACGGTTGGCAAAGAAGGTAAAAAGAATATCTTCTCAGGTCGCGTTCTCGAAATTGAAGGCCTCTCAGAATTAACAGTTGAGCAAGCGTTTGAGTTATCAGATGCATCGGCTGAACGCTCAGCAGGTGGCTGTACGATCAAGTTGGATGAAGCACCAATTCGTGAATATCTCGAATCAAACATCACACTGTTGAAGTGGATGATTGCTGATGGCTATGGCGATCCGCGCACGATTGCACGCCGTATCAAGGCAATGGAAGCATGGCTTAAAAATCCTGAACTACTGGAAGCCGATGCTGATGCTGAATACGCAGAAATTATCGAAATCGATCTCAATGAGATCAAAGAGCCATTACTGGCTTGTCCGAACGACCCAGATGACGTGAGACCGCTATCTGAGGTTCAAGGTACCGCCATTGACGAAGTCTTTATTGGTTCGTGCATGACCAACATTGGTCATTACCGTGCAGCTGGAGAACTTCTAAAGAAAGTCGGCTCGATTCCAACTCGGTTGTGGATTGCTCCACCAACACGTATGGATGAGCACCAGTTGATGGAAGAAGGCTACTACTCAATCTACGGTAAAGCGGGTGCACGTACTGAAATGCCGGGATGCTCACTATGCATGGGTAACCAAGCACGTGTTGCTGATAATTCGACTGTTGTTTCAACATCGACACGTAACTTCCCGAACCGCCTTGGTAATGGCGCCAATGTTTATTTGGCAAGTGCTGAGCTCGCGGCTGTTGCATCAATCATCGGTAAGTTGCCGACCGTCGCTGAGTACATGGAGTTTGCCAAAGATATCGATTCAATGGCTGACAATATCTACCGCTATATGAACTTCCATCAGATTGCCGAATTCCAGGCAAAAGCGAAGGAAGCGAATATTCCTGTGACAGAGATTGCCTAAACGCCATCAATAAAAAACCCCGGCACCTTTGGGTGTCGGGGTTTTTTTATGCCTAAATATGAGCGTCTTAAACGTCGAGAGCGACTGGTGACACCACAATTCCGTTGTTGTCGCACGCAATGAAATCACCAGGGTGGATTGTTACACCGGCAAATGTCACAGCAACATCGATGTCACCGATGTCTTTCTTTTCGGTCTTCATCGGATTTGTCGCGAGCGCTTGAACACCAAGATCCATCGCACCCAGCTCATCCACATCGCGAATCGAGCCGTAAATCACAAAACCCGCCCAACCATTGGCGAGAGCATTCGCGGCAATCATATCCCCTAACAATGCACGCCGAAGTGAACCACCGCCATCAACAACCATGACACGGTTATTACCCGCGGTACCTGCGAGCTCTTTCACTTTGGAATTGTCTTCAAAACATTTGACCGTGACGACTTCGCCATAGAAACGTTCACGACCACCAAAGTTAGTAAATAGAGGTTCGAGGACGGAGATTCCGCCCTCATACACATCACACAAATCCGGCGTGGATTTCATCACTTGTTATCCTGAGCATCAGCCAGGAAGAACCAAGTCTCCAAGACTGTATCTGGATTCAACGAAACCGAGTCAATCCCCTGCTCCATCAACCAGAATGCAAGATCGGGATGATCCGAAGGTCCCTGTCCACAAATACCGATGTATTTACCGGCTTTGTTACATGCCGCGATCGCACGAGACAATAAGAACTTCACCGCTGGGTTCCGCTCGTCAAAGGCATCCGCGATGATTCCAGAATCTCGATCAAGTCCCAGCGTCAACTGCGTCAGATCATTTGAACCGATGGAGAAACCATCGAAATACTCAAGGAACTCATCGGCCAAAACAGCATTTGATGGAAGCTCACACATCATAATGACTTCAAGGCCATTCTTACCGCGCTCGAGACCATTCTCTTTCAATAGTTCAATCACAGCTGCCGCTTCATCGAGGGTTCGAACGAACGGAACCATGATGGCAACATTAGTCAGCCCCATCTCATCACGCACCTTCTTCAGGGCACGACATTCGAACTCAAAACATGGGCGGAATGCCTCCGAAATATAACGGGATGCCCCACGGAATCCGAGCATTGGATTTTCTTCTTCAGGCTCGTATAACGGTCCACCCACCAGATTTCTATATTCATTGGATTTGAAGTCTGACAAACGCACGATCACGCGCTCCGGCGCAAAGGATGCTCCAAGCGTCGCAATACCCTCGACCAGTTTTTCAACATAGAAATCTGTCGGGCTTGCATAGCCACCGATACGCTCTGCTATCTCTTCTTTTAAGTCAGCAGGCAGGGTGTCGTAATCCATCAGTGCACGCGGATGCACACCAATCATTCGGTTAATGATGAACTCTAAACGTGCTAGCCCAATGCCCGCATGCGGCAGACGCTGGAAATCAAATGCACGATCAGGGTTACCGACATTCATCATGATTTTAAATGGGAGTTCAGGCATTGCATCGACGCTGGTTACGCGGTGATCGTACTTCAAGATCCCGGCATAGATATGGCCCGTATCACCTTCAGCACAACTGACAGTCACATCAACGCCAGTCGAGAGCAACTCGGTTGCATCACCACACCCAACCACGGCTGGGATACCTAATTCGCGAGCGATGATCGCGGCGTGACATGTACGACCACCACGATTAGTCACAATCGCAGATGCACGCTTCATAACAGGCTCCCAATCAGGGTCTGTCATATCAGTAACAAGGACATCACCCGGTTGAACTTCATCCATCCTCGAGATGTCTTTGACTAAACGAACGGTACCCTGGCCGATCTTTTGACCAATTGCACGACCTTGAGCGAGCACTTCGCTCTTTTCCTTAAGAACAAAACGTTCCATTTGGCGACCGTCTTGTTGACTTTGAACGGTCTCTGGTCGCGCTTGAACGATGTAGAGCTGACCATCATCACCATCACGAGCCCACTCGATATCCATCGGACGGCCATAATGTTTTTCGATAATCAGCGCTTGACGTGCAAGTGACTCAACTTCTGCATCGGTCACACAGAACTGGCGACGCTCTGCTGGATCGACGTCAACAGTCTCAACTGAACGACCTGGCTTCGACGAGTCCGCATACACCATCTTGATCAACTTTGAGCCGCGTGTTCGACGCAAAACTGCTGGACGACCTGCGTCAAGCGTTGGCTTGTGCACATAGAATTCATCTGGGTTAACGGCACCCTGTACAACCGTCTCACCTAAACCATAGGCAGCGGTCACAAATACCACATCACGGAAACCGCTCTCTGTGTCCATAGTAAACATGACACCCGCAGCACCCGTCTCGGAACGGACCATGCGCTGGATACCTGCTGACAACGCTACGAGTTCGTGCGCAAACCCTTGGTGAACGCGGTATGAGATCGCACGATCATTGAACAATGAAGCAAATACTTCCTTGATCGCATGCTTAACGTTCTCAATCCCAGAGATATTTAAGAATGTTTCCTGCTGACCAGCAAAAGACGCGTCAGGGAGATCTTCTGCAGTCGCAGATGAACGAACTGCAACTTTCATCCCTGCGTTGTCGGCCGTCATTTTGGCAAAAGCGTCTTCAATTGCTTTATCGAGAGCAGGTTGAAACGGTGTATCAATGATCCATGACCGAATCTCTGCGCCTGTTTTAGCCAACGCGTTGACGTCTTCAACGTCTAATACCGCCAGCGCCTGATTAATGCGATCTGCTAGGTTTTCGTGGGCCAAAAATTCACGATATGCATGCGCAGTTGTCGCAAACCCGTTCGGCACGCTCACTCCAGCTCCAGCCAGATTCGAAATCATTTCGCCAAGTGATGCGTTTTTTCCACCAACGCGCTCAACATCATTCATGCCGAGCTCATCGAACCAAAGGATATAATTGTCCAAAAGGAATCCCCTTCCGTCTTGTGTCTTAGAAACCGCTGACGCAGACTAATCTTGAGCTCGCTTCCTTGCACTGCCTCGAGAAACGTCAAACGGCCATCGATAAAGCGGAATAGTATAAATGATTTGGAACCAAATATGACCTCAGAAATTCGTCCAGTATTCTTTATTTCAGATGGAACTGGTCTGACCGCCGAAGGCTTAGGACAAGCTTTATTGAGCCAATTCAACACAGTACAGTTTGATAAGACCACACTGCCTTATGTCGATAGTGTTGAAAAAGCGAAAAAAGCAGTGTCAGAAATCAACGCTGCCGGTGTCGAACACAACGTTACGCCGATCGTTTTCGACACAATCGTGAATCAAGAAGTGCGTGACGTTCTTGCTGACTGCAACGGTTTTTTGGTGGACATCTTCCAAACATTCCTCAAACCACTTGAAAGAGAGCTTGGCCACGGTTCGAGTTATTCAGTGGGAATGAGTCATGCGGTCGCGCCTGATGGCCAGTATGCACGACGCATTGACGCAATTAACTTTGCGCTTGATAACGATGATGGCGCTCGAATTCGTTATTATGACCAAGCAGATCTCATACTCATTGGTGTATCGCGCTCAGGTAAAACGCCAACCAGCTTGTATCTAGCAATGCAGTACGGACTTAAGGTAGCCAACTATCCTTTGACTGAAGATGATCTCGATGACGACCAACTTCCTGACACACTAAGAAAACACAAAGCCAAGCTATTTGGATTAACGATTGACCCAGAAAGACTGCAAGCTATTCGAGAGATGCGCCGGCCCGAGTCAAGATACGCTTCGCTCAAACAGTGCCAGTACGAGGTCAACGAAGTCGAAGCACTCTACCGTAGACATGCGATTCCTTTTTTATCGACAACCGAACGGTCTGTTGAGGAAATCAGTGCCCGGATTCTTCAAGTCACTGGCAAGCGTAAAGTGGCACGTTAACGACCAAAGTGAGCACAAATAAGGTCTGCACACACACCCGGTTTTTGATAAGGAAGCGCGTGATCAACGCCTGGGACTGATTGATAAAACCAGTCGTCTCTCGAAGCCGCCAGGATTTGATGAAACGCATGCGCATCATCGATACTTTTTGATCCCACAAGACTCAATGTCCGCGGCGATTGATCAATCAACTTCATTCGATCGATGTGCCATGCAGCTTCATTCACAGCCATCAGTGCATAAGCCAGACCCTTGGGGCGGCTCGCCAAACGCTGAACCGTCATGCGCTCGACGCGGGGATGCGTTGAACGATTGGGTGAAATCAGATCCAAAAATTGCGTCACACCAATGACCGGATCATCTTCCACCAACAAAGAAGACGCAGCTGTCGCATAACGCGATCGCAAATCCCGCAACTCTTCGAGCGACGAGCGCTCTAAAAGCGCAGGTTCCAGGAGCACCAAATCATCAACAACGCCCGGGCTTAACGCATTCACCATCAATGCAATCAGCCCACCAAAACTATATCCAACCATCTGACACTGCTTGACCGAGAACTCATCGAGTATTGCATCAACATCATCGGCAACGATGCTTGCACTTATTGCACAATCTTCGAAATCCAGTGCGTGAGACCGACCCATGCCACGTAGGTCTGGGCATATCACGCGACGGTAGGACTGAAATGCGGAGAGCAGGGGATACCACGTCGCTTCAGAGGCAACACCAGCACCGTGCAGCAAAATAAGATCCCCGCAACCTTCTCGGTTTTCAGCGATATGAATAGCTAGCCGATAATCTTCACGATCGATAAACCGAACATCAACAGAGGGTTGAGATATCAAAGCAGTGGGACGTCAACTGACTCAAAAATCTTTTCAGCTTCGGCGCGACCTTGGCTTCTGAGGAACTTACCGATCACTTCGCGCGACAGGTGAGGCGCAAACAAATTAACAAATCGATACATGTACCCTCGAAGGAATGTCCCGCGACGAAACGCTATCGACGTCACACTCGGGCTGAACAGATGACTCGCATTGACTGTTACCAAATCACCATCTGTCTGGGGGTCATGCGCCATATCAGCGACGATCCCAACCCCTAGACCTAACCGAACATAGGTTTTAATGACATCCGCATCAGCCGCCGTGAACACCACTTTCGGAGACAAACCTTCCTGCTCAAACGCCTCATCTAACCGCGAACGCCCGGTAAAACCGAAAACGTATGTCACGATCGGATAACGAGCAAGCTCGGACAGTGTCAGCGGCCCATCAAGCTGAGCTAATGGGTGGTCTTTGGGAACAATAACGGCCCGATTCCATTGATAGCAAGGCATTAACAATAGATTCGAAAAGTGTTCTAAACCTTCTGTGGCGATAGCAAAATCAACATCGCCCCCAGCCGCCATTTCAGCGATCTGCGCTGGCGTCCCCTGCTGCATCTGCAATGACACTTCGGGATACTCGCGCATAAACTGATTAATAATTGGTGGAAGCACATAACGAGCCTGAGTGTGCGTTGTCGCAATCGAAAGCACTCCCTTGGTCTCATCTGAGAATTCCTGGGAGATTTGTTTGATGGCATCTACTTTGTGGAGGATTTCGCTTGCAACCCTCAACACCTCTTCACCTGCAGGTGTAATCGAAACCAAATGTTTGCCGTTTCGAGCGAACACTTCCACACCCAACTCCTCTTCAAGGAGTCGGATTTGCTTAGAAATCCCTGGCTGAGACGTGAATAAACTTTGTGCAGTGGCAGACACATTAAGATCGTGATTAGCGACTTCACAAATGTAACGAAGCTGTTGCAGTTTCATCTAATTATCGGCTTCTTGATATAACTCAATAACAAAATCGGTAGATCGTGGCTTATAACCGTTTTATACTAACCATACCCGTCATAATAACCACAACATGCAGTGAAGTCGCATTTTTTTCATGAACGAGCCCATATCGCCCGTCTGATTCCTCACAATGCTTCCACCTGCGCATATAACTAATTAAACTAACTATAGATATTTTTGTCATAAAAGGAAGGATCAGGATGTCTAACGCTGTAGCACACCCTGCTTATGACTACAGGACCGTTCGCCACTTTGCGATCATGGCTGTTGTCTGGGGTATTGTTGGAATGGCTGTCGGTGTGCTCATCGCGGCTCAGTTGGTCTGGCCCGAGCTGCTTGCCTCTGAATGGACCCACTTTGGACGACTCCGTCCACTGCATACAAACGCGGTGATTTTTGCGTTTGGTGGATGCACGCTATTTGCCACGTCGTATTACATCGTCCAACGGACATGTCATACAACGCTCGCATTCCCCAACCTTGCCAGATTCACTTTCTGGGGTTGGAATCTTGTGATCGTGCTTGCTGCCATTACACTCCCACTCGGCATGACAACAACGCATGAGTACGCAGAACTCGAATGGCCAATCGACATCTTGATCGCAGTCGTTTGGATTTCGTATGCCATCGTATTCTTTGCAACGATTGCTAAGCGGACAACGTCGCACATTTACGTCGCGAACTGGTTCTTGGGTGCATTCATTCTCGTAATCGCAATCCTGCACATCGTCAATAGTGTTCAGTATCCGGTCAGCTTCACGAAGTCTTATTACGTATGGTCTGGTGCAATGGATGCGATGATCCAATGGTGGTACGGCCATAATGCAGTAGGCTTCTTCCTGACAGCAGGCTTCCTCGGAATGATGTATTACTTTGTTCCTAAACAAGCCGGTCGTCCTGTTTATTCGTACCGTCTATCGATCGTTCACTTCTGGGCGTTGATTGCGACTTACATGTGGGCCGGTGCTCACCACCTTCATTACTCAGCACTTCCAGACTGGGCGCAATCGGTTGGCATGGTTATGTCGATCGTTCTGCTCGCACCAAGCTGGGGCGGTATGATCAACGGCGTAATGACCCTATCAGGTGCGTGGCACAAACTACGCACGGATCCAATCCTTCGGTTCTTAGTCGTATCCCTTTCGTTCTATGGGATGTCAACGTTCGAGGGTCCAATGATGTCAATCAAGACCGTCAACGCGTTGTCTCACAACACAGACTGGACGATTGGACACGTACACTCAGGTGCTTTGGGTTGGGTTGCGATGGTCTCGATCGGCTCACTCTATCACTTGATTCCAAAGGTTTTGGGTATTGCACAAATGTACTCAACTCGCTTGATCAACATGCATTTCTGGCTCGCAACCATTGGTACTGTTCTCTACATCGCTGCGATGTGGGTCAACGGCATCATGCAAGGTTTGATGTGGCGAGCAGTTAACCCGGATGGAACACTCACCTACAGCTTCGTTGATAGCCTCGAAGCAAGCTATCCAGGTTATTTGGTTCGAGTCATCGGTGGTGCATTCTTCCTGTTGGGTATGGTGATCATGCTCTACAACGTTTACATGACCGTGAACGATGCAAAACAGCAAGACACAATTCGTGACACAAGCGAACCAGAGCCAGCGGCAGCATAAGGAGTACAAGATGAAATCACATGAGTATATTGAGAAGCGTCTTGGCCTCCTCGGAGCATTGATCATCGTTGTGATCAGCTTCGGTGGTCTGGCTGAAATCGTTCCGCTGTTCCACATGTCAAAGACAACGACGCCGATCGAGGGTATGAAGCCTTGGTCAGCGTTACAACTGGAAGGTCGCGATATTTACATCCGCGAAGGTTGCCACGTTTGTCACACACAGATGGTTCGTCCATTTCGCGCTGAAACAGAGCGTTATGGCCACTATTCAGTTGCTGGTGAATCTGTGTGGGAACGCCCGTTCCTCTGGGGTTCCAAACGAACTGGTCCTGATCTTGCGCGTTTAGGCGGCAAGTATTCAGATGACTGGCATCGTGCACACATGTACAACCCGCGTGACGTGGTTCCCGAATCGAATATGCCTTCATTCCCATGGCTATTCACCAAGACGCTCTCTGGTGAAGATACCGCGAAGAAAATGCGCGTCATGCAAACGCTCGGTGTTCCATACACCAATGAAGAAATTGAAGTCGCCCGTGAAACCGTTCGCGGCAAAACTGAAATTGAAGCACTGATTGCATATTTGCAAGGTCTTGGCCTTGCCATGAAGGATCGATAAGGAATGACGTATTACGACTGGCTCGGCGTTCTTAGCGTCATCATGTTAGTGATGTTTATCGGTATCGGTTGGTGGGCATATAGCCCGAGAAACAAAGCGCGCTTCGACGATGCTGCCAATTCGATTCTAGATGACGAACCGGTCGATACACCGAATGGAGATAAACACTGATGTTTAATGATTCACTACCGACCTTCTGGAGCATTTGGGTCGCAATTATCACGTTGACCGTGATCCTCGGATGTTTGTGGCTGGTTTTAGCTGTCAAAAAATCTGAGAAGTACAAAGAAGAGACTGAAAATACTGTAGGCCACGCGTTTGACGGCATCGAAGAATTCGATAACCCGCTGCCGCGTTGGTGGTATATGAAGTTCCTTGGCACGATTGTGTTTGGCTTGGGTTACTTGGTTCTCTATCCAGGTCTCGGCAATTTCCAAGGTATTTTGAATTGGTCGTCAACCGGCCAATGGCAAGAAGAAATGGCAGCGGCCGAAGTCAAATATGGACCTGTCTTCGCAGCATTTGGTGAGAAAACCATTGAAGAGCTCGCACAAGACCCTGCTGCATTGGAAGTTGGTGGACGTCTATTTGCGAATAACTGTGCCGTATGCCATGGCTCTGGTGCCAAAGGTGCATATGGATTCCCAAATCTCACGGATGAAGATTGGCTCTACGGTGGTTCAGCTGAAAAAATAAAAGAGTCTTTAAACCTAGGTCGTATGGCAAATATGCCAGCATGGCAGGGTATCTTAGGTGATACGGGCATTGAAGAGACGGCACATTATGTTGTGAGCCTTTCTGGTCGCGCACATGATGAAGCCCTTGCAGCCAAAGGCCAAGTCCACTACCAGACATACTGCGCTGCATGTCATATGCCGACAGGTCAGGGAATGCAGATGCTTGGTGCACCCAATTTAACCGATGACGTTTGGTTATATAAAGCACCAACTCTCACGGTTCTTGAGTCTGTAAAGCAAACCTTACGGCATGGCCGCCAAGGCGTGATGCCAGCGCAACTTCCACGTCTCGGTGAAGACAAGGTACATCTACTCACCGCATACGTTTACAGCCTAAGTCAGAAGTGACTCGATGAGCGACCGTATCCCAACGGTTGAGGGTCAAACAGATGCCGGTGAGCGCCTCGCTCATCGGCACACCCCGGCCTACCAAACCAAACAAGGTATCTACACACGAGGAACATCCGGATTTTTCCAGAATGTTCGTCTCACAGCAGGAATCGTCATGCTGTTTATGTATTACTTGTTTCCTTGGCTAAATTGGGGAGATCGCCAGATGGTTTGGTTCAATCTTCCAGACCGTCAGTTCTATGTATTTAATGCTACTTTTTGGCCGCAAGACTTGGTTTTACTGTCTTGGCTTCTAATTATTTGTGCATTCGGTCTATTTTTTGTCACCGTCTTCGGTGGCCGCATTTGGTGTGGTTACACCTGCCCACAGACCGTTTGGACCCAAATTTTCATGGCCATCGAACGCCATACAGAGGGAGAACGCAACGCGCGAATCAAACTCGATAAAGGCCCGATGACCCCAAGCAAGTTTAGAAAAAAACTGGCTAAGCATACCTTATGGCTGGGTATTGCTTGGGCAACCGGTTTTACATTTGTTGCGTATTTTATCCCTGCTCGTGAACTCGTGATTGATCACTGGACAGGACAAGCATCCACTGCTGCCTACCTGTGGATCGGTCTGTTCACTGTCGGCACCTACCTGAACGCTGGATACATGCGTGAAAAGGTGTGTATTCACATGTGTCCATATGCACGGTTCCAATCGGTCATGTTCGACCAAGACACGTTAATCGTTGCCTACGATACAGAGCGCGGGGAGCCTCGAGGTAGCCGCAAACGGACGGGTGAGTCAGACAACTCACAAGGCGACTGTGTTGACTGTGGTCTGTGCGTCCAAGTGTGTCCAACTGGAATCGACATCCGAGACGGCCTGCAATACGAGTGTATTCAATGTGCGCTATGTATCGATGCCTGTGACTCCATCATGGATAAGATGAATTACGACCACGGACTCGTGCGTTACGCGACTGAGCACGAACTCGCCGGTGGTAAAACGCACTGGCTGCGACCACGCCTGATTGGCTACGGCGTCGCCATGATGATTATGTGTGTCGCGTTTGCTTACGCACTTACCCACAGAAGCACTGTGGAAGCCAAGGTTGCACGTGATCGCGGCGCTCTCTTCCACGAGACAAAAACAGGTGAAATCGAAAATACCTATTCTTTGACAATCTTCAACAAAACCTCGTTTAACGAAGTTTATGAAGTGAACTTTGAAGGCCATCCAAGCGCTCGACTCATTGGTCCGGCAAGCCTCGAATTAGCGCCAGGACAAACACGCGTGCAGGTCTATCAGGTCCAAATTGCACCAGACATGCTTGCGAACTCAAGGTTACCGATCAGTTTTATTATTGAACCCGCAAAGGATCCTGAAAATGAGGTTACAATCGAATCATCGTTTATAGGACCTGATCGTTGGAAATGAACAAACCAAATCCTTGGTACAAAGAACCATGGCCATGGTTCTTCCTAGCCCCAATCGTCGCATCGATGATTGTTGGATTCAGTATGCTTGGGGTCGCAATCGATACCAATGATGGTCTTGTCACTGACGATTACTATCGCCAAGGAGTTCTTTACAACGAGAACCTTGAACGTGACGAAAAAGCAAAAGAACTAGGCATCACCGGAGCACTCACAATGGATGAGTTAACCGGTGATGTGCTGTTGACAATCGATTTTGGTCAAGCTGAACCTGTAGCTACAATCGATGGTGCTTTTCGGTCTCCGACTCGCGCGCGTGACGACATTCTTTTTAACTTAGAAGCTGTCAGACCGGGTTTCTACATTGCGTCGATTCCATCAATGGCTCCTGGTCCGCGTAATTTGGAACTAATTGCACCAGATAACTCTTGGCGCATCACATCCAGGGTTCTGTTGCCTCTAAAAGAGCCATTGAGCGTTGCCCCCTAACGAACAACGTTGCTTCCACTGCGGAGACCTCTGTCTCGCCGATGAAATCATTCACCGGACAGTAGACGGTAAAGAACAGTTTTTGTGCTGTCACGGCTGTGCAGGGGCAGTTGATTGGATTCAGGCACAAGGGCTTTCATCGTTTTACCAATATCGTGACACCACGGCCCCGAAACCCGAACAACAAACCCATTGGTCGCTCTTTGATAATCGTGAATTTTTAGAACAGCACACAATCGCACTTCATGATGGTGTTCTTGAAATCGAACTTTCGATTCCACAAATCCGCTGTGCGGCTTGCACATGGCTACTCGAACGCGTTCTCGAGGCAACCCATGGCATTATCGCAAGCCATGCCCATCTAGGACGTCAAACACTCACCATTCGATGGGACCCAAACGAGTCGAGTCTTGCAGCGGTCCTAGGGCAGATAGATCAACTGGGTTATACCGCTACGTTATTGACTGACGAGTCAGCTTATCAAGCGCGGAAAACTGAACGCAGACAAATTATCAAACGAATCGGTATCGCAGCGATCGGGACGATGCAGGTCATGATGGTGGCAACAGCGCTTTATGTCGGCGAAGCGTCATTCATCGATGAGGATCAACGAAGCTTTCTCCGATGGATTTCACTAGTGATGTCGATCCCAGTGATGCTGTATTCGGCTCAACCTTTTTTTGTCGGTGCTTTACGCGATTTAAGAAATAAAAACTTGGGCATGGATGTGCCTGTTGCAATCGCCCTATCACTGGCTTGGACTGCTTCGATCATCGCCACGCTAACAGGACTTGGGGAGGTTTATTTCGATTCAGTGGCCATGTTTACCCTCTTTCTTCTCACCGGACGCTTCCTAGAGCTGAGAGCACGCCATCAGGTACTCGATACACCTGTGGAGTCGCGACCAATGCCACTGACACTTGCCCGTTCTCGCGCTGACGGTCAATTTGAACAGGTTCCTGTCTCTGCGTTGAAGCCCGGCGATCTCATCCAACTCGGTGCTGGCCAACAAACTCCTGTGGATTTAACGCTAATATCTGCTGCTGCATCCGTCGATACGCAAGCGTTGACTGGCGAATTTGAGCCGGTTGCGATTCATCGGGGTGATGAAATTCTTGCCGGATCAGTCAACGGCTCAAGCGTAATCGAAGCACGGGTTTTAAGGATCGGGAAAAATGCATTTCTCGGCCGCTTAGAGCATCTTGCACGACAGGCCGAAACAGTTGAGACTCCAGAATCGCGCTGGATCGAGCCATTGATTCGCTGGTTTATTGCGTCCGTCCTCACGCTATCGGCAATGACATTCGCACTCTGGTGGTCGACTGATCCGGAGCTCGCATTTGAACATGCGCTCTCTGTCTTGGTCGTAACCTGCCCTTGCGCATTATCACTCGCGATTCCAACGGCCTGGACTGTGACGATTCGGCGTTTAAGACGCATGGGTATTTTGTTACTCAACCCGACCCATTTACTCGCCTTCGCTCGCTCAAACCAATGGCTATTTGATAAAACAGGCACCCTGACCGAAGGCCAATTTCAGCGCCTCGCGGCCAATCCTCTAGCAAACCTTGATAAGGATCTAGCGCTTTCGATTCTAAGCGGTTTAGAGCAAGGAACTGCGCATCCGATCGCTCGTGCATTTGCAGACATTCCTCCTGTACGAGTCGAAAACATTACACATATACCCGGCAAAGGAATTCATGGGTCATTCAATGGCCAGGAATACGAGGTGCGGGAGTCAACACCCGAAGAAATGGATCAAGAGTTTAATCAAGCGCTCCAAATTACATTGGTCCGAGACGGTGAGGCACTGTTAAACGTTGCCCTAGATGACACTATTCGGTCAGACGCAGCCGAAACGATCTCGCAATTAAAAGAGCTTGGCATCCAAATTACACTTCTAAGCGGGGATCGAAATGAGCGCGTACAGTCCGTCGCGACGATGCTCGGAATCGCGAATGCACTCGGCCAACTTCACCCAGAACAAAAGCTCGCGTACTTAAACGAAGTAACAGAATCTTCAGTCATGATCGGTGACGGCTTAAACGATGCGCCTGTTCTAGCTGCAGCCAATGGCAGTGTGACTTTTGCGCAGGCATCCGATCTCACTCGCCTTTCAGCAGGTGCTGTTTTGTTATCCCCGGAACTCAAAAGCTTGATTAAGCTCAGAGACACAGCGCGAAAAACGACCCAAATCATCCGTCAGAGCTTGTTCTGGGTTTTAGTCTACAACCTGATCGCGGTACCCTTTGCAATGGCCGGTTTCGTGCCGCCCTGGCTTGCTGCGATTGGTATGTCGGCATCGAGCCTTTTCGTCATTACTAATGCATTAAGGCTCAATCGGATTTCATGAACGCAATCTACGCTCTTATCCCGCTCTCGATCATCCTACTAGCACTCGCGATTTGGGCATTTAATTGGGCCGTTAAAAGTAAGCAGTTCGATGATCTCGAGCGCTCAGGATCTGACATTCTTTTTGATGACGATGACGAGTTGCACGCACGTGCAATCGAAGAAGAGCGTAAGCGACGCAAGTCTGATGATTAACCAACTTTGTACCGACCCTATCGGAGCAGGAGCTGCATTTCTCATCGGATTATTTGGTTCTGCCCACTGCTTAGTCATGTGCGGCGGCATTACTGCAGCATTCAGTCTGTCAATTCCTGAAAAAGATCGCCAAGGTTTTCGATTTTGGACACTGATCACGAGCGCCTCTTTCGGGCGCGTTGTCTCGTACACAGCGCTCGGCGTTCTGTTTGGTCTCCTCGGCGGATGGCTTCGTGGTGATCATGAAATCTTTATCGTCCTATTCAGACTCTTCGCCGGCATCGTTTTAATTTTAATGGGTCTCTGGATCAGTAACTTGTGGCGAGGTGTTCAGGCGATTGAGCAAATCGGGGACCGGTACGTTACCCCTCTTGTCCATAGACTCCGCTCAAAAGCGTCTCCAGACACGCTAAGACACGCTTTCCAATACGGACTCGCTTGGGGTTTCCTACCCTGCGGATTGGTGTACTCAGCACTTCTATGGTCCGCATCCACTGCAGATGCAGGCCAAGCAGGCACACAGATGTTTTTATTTGGGCTTGGCACTCTGCCTGGGATCTTGGGTGCAGGCTATTTAAGTGCACATGTGAGTTTTGCCCTGAAGAGCAATTTATTTAGACAGATCTCAGGTGCACTCGTCATGCTTTACGGTGTTTGGACGGTCGCACCACTTGTTTGGATGATCTGAGCATCATTTGTTTGCTCTTCAACCCATGGATTGAGTTCGGCTTCGGCCAATGCTTCACGAATCTCAGACGCATCGTCGAGAGGATTCTCAGCACGAAATGCCAATAGCGTATCTGGGCTTGGGCTATCAAAAGGATGTAGCCCCGTGTCCATCAAATGGGATGGCACAACATTTTGTAAACCACGAAATAGATTTTCAACACGCCCTGGGTAGCGTTTCTCCCAATCAGCGATCATCGCTTTGATTTCCGCGCGCTTCAAATTTGGCTGAGACCCGCAGAGGTTACAGGGAATAATCGGATAACTTTGATCCTCGGCAAACTGAGCCAAGTCAGACTCTTTGCAATATGCGAGTGGTCGAATAACCACATACCGCCCATCGTCTGAAACGAGTTTAGGTGGCATGGTTTTCATTTTCGATCCAAAGAACAAATTCAAAAATAGGGTTTCAACAATGTCGTCCCGATGATGTCCTAGCGCGATTTTCGTTACGCCATTAGCTTCGGCAAAGCCGTAAAGTGTTCCGCGACGAAGGCGTGAACATAACGCGCAAGTCGTTTTCCCCTCAGGAACGACTCGTTTGACTGTTGAATAGGTGTCCCGCTCAATCACGTAAAACGGAATATCTTTTGTCGCCATATACTCTGGCAACACATGTTCTGGAAATCCTGGTTGCTTTTGATCGAGATTGACCGCGATTAAATCAAACGACACGGGCGCCGATTTTCTTAACGAAATCAACATATCCAGTAATGCGTAACTATCCTTGCCACCAGACAGACAGACCATGACCTTATCGCCTTCTTCGATCATTCGATAGTCTCCTATCGCCTGACCAGTGAGACGTCTCAATCGCTGTTGGCGCTTTGCTCGCTCAAACGCCTTGGGATCATTTGATCGTGTCATCGGCTCCGCTTCAATTTGACATAGGCCATCGCCACCGTTGTCGCATCGCCGAGTGCTGTATGTCGTCCAAATACCGGGACTTTGAGATCTTCGATAATCTCTTCAAATCCGAGGTGTGGAACAGCATCAGGGCGCTTACTGACAATCGCCTTTCGGTAGACATCAGCAAACTCAACAATTTGGTTTGGCAATGAAAAACCGAGCAGCGGCTTGGTATAGCGATCCAAAAATTTTAAATCGAATTGGATATTGTAACCGAGGATCGGGCGATTCCCGATAAATTCGATCATCGCCATGATGGCTGTCTCTAGGCCTACCGCTTCGGTCAGATCAACTTTTCTGATGCGGTGTACTCGAATTGCGTCTTCAGATAACCAATCGCCATGATCAATCATGGCTTCAAACGCCTCGCCAGTCTTGATCTTATTTCCATCAATTTTGACCGCAGCGATTGAGACAATGTGGTCATTCTTCGTATCAAGGCCTGTCATTTCACAATCGAGAGAGACAATTTCAGAACCAGCGTAGGGCTCAAAGAGTCCTCTAAAGTCAGAGTCCCGATTCTTAAAGCGATCTGCCAAGCGCTTGAGCGTTCGCGTCAGCATCATTTAACCCCGAATATGGAGTTCAAGAGCTAACCACTCTTTAAACTCCTTAATAACGTGTAAAGCCTCCCGTAACAAATCACGATCCAACCGGTTCAAATTCTTCACTTGAATCCGGTTATGCGTGACCTTCGAACCATCATCTGTTCCAGCTTCTTCGAGTTGCTCAAGTTGAGTTTCAAGACGTAATTGCATAAACAACGACAACGCGCTTTCCAGGTTACGCCCCAAGCGCTCATGCATTGCACCCTTCTCGATCAACTCTTCAATGCGTCGATAGGTGTTGGTTTGGCGACAACGGTATTTCAGAGCAAGTGCTCGCACACCATGGACTAGGGGAAAAATTCCACCTTTCTTAATATCGAGGCCTTCAGCATCTTTCTTGACATTACCGAAGAGTGTCAACGGAACACCAAAATTCATCACCGGCTGACCAAAATGAGCTAAGAAAATATCATTGCCACGAAGGTTTTCATGAGCCCATAACGACATCTCTTCAAATAGCTTCTTGTTGCCAGCGACAAAATGTCCATCAAGTGAAATCGCCATCTTCATCTGAGTCTCTTCGGACATGCTAATGGTCCAACCTTCCATCGTACGCTTCCAGCCTGATAGCTTTTGAGACCATTCTGGATTGCTGACCATGATATTCCCGGGACAACGGGGGAATCCGATCGAAATCAAATCTTCTGTAAATTGATTCAGGAGTCTTGTCCGCTCCTCGTCATCCCAATCAAAGTTATCTGCAATGATTAACGCATTATCTTGGTCTGTTTTGACAATCTGTTCCCACCGGCCCTCAGACCCAAGTACTGTCAACGCAGTATTTTCGAGAACATGCTGAGGCATTGTTATTTCGTAGAGCTTCGCAACAAGACGGCCATTCAGCGCTGCCAATAGCTCCATCATGAAACGTATTTTCACACCTTTAGCGTTCAACGTACGTATCAGTGCATTCAATGCCTTCGATGCTTGCTTAAGCTCCTCAACAGTCTTCGCCTTTTCAATTTGGACACCCATTAGGTGGGTTTGACCAGTGAGATAGCTCAAAATATCTGTCAGCTCGCTCACACCGACAACTTGGCCCTCATCTACAATGACTACCCGTTTGATGTGTTTGCGGGTCATGAGAATCAATGCATTGAATAAAAAGTCATTCGCGGCGCAGGTAATCAAGTCGCGGGTCGCAACATCACCAACAGGACAACCGGGGGTCTTCCCATCAATTGCCAATGCATCCAATAAATCAGTCCCTGTAACGAGTCCATATTTAGCGTCACAGGTATCACAGTCCACCAGAACACTATCGATATGATCTTGACGCATTCTGCCAACAGCTTCTGCAATCGATGTCGTAGGAGAGACGATCACAGGTTTACGCAACACCGAGTCGCGAATACGGACCAAACTGAAATCATCACCACCTTGAGGCACGCTAATCCGACTCCGCTGCTTTTCCATGGTGGCAAGACCTTTATGGAAGAAGTGCCGGAACTCTGGGTTATCGTGGACCAAATCGATGAATGTCTTTGCGGGGATCAAATGGCAAATACATTCTTCGAACGCCTGATATTTGTCTTTAGCACGCCCTTTTAAAACAGCTAATGATCCAAACAAATCGCCTTCTGAATATTGCGCAACACGCTGGGCATCGCGATCACCCTCAATTGTCTCGTCATACTCTTCAACCTGACCCTTGATGATGATGTAAATCCCTTCTGGGGATCCACCTGCGGGAATGATGTCTTCACCAGAATCAAAATAGGCGATCGAAAGGCTTTGCTTGAGGATCTCGAGCTCTTGATCACTCAATAAATCAAAGGGAGGAATATCTGTATTGAGTACTTCACTGACCATATCTGTTGTCCTTAATTCGATCTGTCAATCGTGACATAAAAAAGGGCGCCCTGAGGCGCCCTTTTTCAGTTGATTTGACCGAAGTCAGTCAACAATTAGTGTGCGTGTGTCGATGGAGCCGAACCACGTGGAATCCGGATATTTTCAACCATATCCTGAATATCCTGAGGTGGAGCTGCAGTCGCACGCGATACAACGTAGGCAATCACGAAGTGAAGAACCATACCGATTGTACCTACACCAGTTGCCTCAATTGAGAACATCTTATACGTACCAGACTTGTCGATGAACACGTTCAGAACGATGTAGATGAATGTGAATGCAAGACCCACAGCCATACCAGCGATCGCACCTTCCTTATTCATCCGCTTATCAAAGATACCGTTGATGATTACAGGGAAGAATGATGCTGCAGCCAAGCCGAATGCAAATGCAACAACCTGTGCTACGAACGCTGGTGGGTTGATACCCAAATAACCAGCAACACCAATCGCAACAGCTGCAGCTACACGAGCAGCCATCAGTTCCTGAGCGTCAGTCAGTTTTGACTTATCAGTTTCAGCATCTTTGTAGATCACGCGACCAAGAAGATCGTGAGAGATCGATGAAGAAATTACGAGAAGCAAACCTGCTGCAGTTGACAACGCCGCTGCAAGACCACCAGCTGCAACCAATGCAATGACCCAGTTAGGCAGAGATGCGATCTCTGGGTTTGCAAGAACGATGATGTCTCGGTCGAAGTACACTTCGTTTTCAATGGCCTGACCAGCTGGAGCTGGAACTGGCTCGTTCTTCAACAGACGTTCGCCACTCGCGCCACGGTTATCACCATCAAATGAAGGCTTACCCTTGAATGCAGCACCGTTAGCAATCTGAATCTTACCGTCGCCGTTCTTGTCCATCCACGCCAAGAGGCCTGAATTTTCCCAAGTCTGGAACCACTGGCCCGCACAATCAGCACGCGCAGCATCTACCGCAGGGTTGTCATGCGCCGCTGCCAAAGCAGCTGCCTGATCAGCTGAACATTGTTGAGTCCAAGCTGCATACTCGATGTTCTGAGTATTCTTGATCAGGTTCAAACGAGCGAACGCACCAACTGCTGGACACACCGTGTACAAGATCGCGATGAAGAGCAGAGCCCAACCCGCAGAGACACGTGCATCACGTACTGTAGGTACAGTGAAGAAACGTACAATCACGTGTGGGAGACCTGCTGTACCGCACATCAATGCAACAGTCAGAAGGAATGTGTCCCAAACACCTGCACGACCTTCGGTATAAACAATCGAGAATCCAAGATCCTTGAATGACTGATCCAGTGCATGCAACACATAGGTTCCGGCTGGAATCTCTCTGACACCGTTGTCAAACGCAAACTCGATGGTTCCACCGAATCCAAGCTGAGGCAGGAAGTCACCTGTCACCTGAAGTGACAAGAAGATTGCAGGAATTGTGTAAGCAACGATCAATACACAGTACTGAGCCACCTGCGTGTAGGTAATCCCTTTCATGCCACCCAATACAGCGTAGACGAAAACAATACCCATACCGATGACAACACCCGTGTTGATGTCAACCTGAAGGAAACGTGAGAACACGATACCAACACCACGCATCTGACCAGCAACGTATGTGAATGATACGAAGATCACACACACAACAGCTACAGTACGCGCAACGTCTGAGTAGTAACGGTCACCAACGAAGTCAGGCACCGTGAACTTACCAAACTTACGCAGGTAAGGTGCCAACAACATCGCCAGCAGTACGTAACCACCTGTCCAGCCCATCAGGTAGGCACCTGAATCACGGCCGAGCAGAGATACGATACCCGCTAGGGAGATGAAGGACGCTGCAGACATCCAGTCAGCAGCTGTAGCCATCCCGTTTGCAACTGGATGGACGCCACCGCCCGCAACGTAAAATTCAGAGGTTGATCCGGCTCTTGACCAGATCGCGATCCCGATGTACAGCGCGAATGAGGCGCCGACAAACAGGTAAATCAAGCTTTGAAGTTCCATGTCTGCTCCTTATTCGTGCACGTCGTATTTTTCATCAATGGCATTCATACGCTTTGCATACACAAAGATCAGAATCAAAAATACGTAGATTGATCCTTGCTGTGCAAACCAGAAGCCAAGCTTAAAACCGCCAAAAGCGATCGTATCGAGAAGGTCCACGAATAGGACCCCACAGCCGTATGACACGATGAACCAAACAACCAGCAACTGCATGATTGTTCTGATGTTCTCCTGCCAGTAGGCTTGAGCTTTTTGCTCTTCCATGCTTCACCACCCTCGTTATCGTTAGTTAAATTAAAAGGAAGCAACGGTGAACATACCACCAAAAGAGACAACTAAAAGCAGGACATTGGTCGTATTATGTACAGCTTGACCACCGACCCAAAGGAGTGCGTGTGCACATAAGTTGGCAACTCATCGTGCTGTCACTGGCGTATGTTGGCGTGCTTTTTATTATCGCCTGGCACGGAGACAGAAATACATCCTCCTTTGGCGGTGCACGAGCTTCACGCTGGGTCTACCCTCTCTCGATCGGAGTCTATGCCACCAGTTGGACCTACTATGGTGCGGTTGGGTCGGCTGCAGATCATGGTTGGGAGTTTTTACCGATTTATCTCGGACCAATACTGGTATTTATCTTTGGCTGGCCAATCATCTCGAAATTCAATGCCGTCGTTAAAACACATCGCATTGGATCACTAGCCGATTTTATGTCAGCCCGCTATGGACGCTCACATCCGCTTGCGGTTTTGACAACACTAGTCGCACTTCTTGGAACAATTCCATACATCGCGCTCCAACTAAAAGCCGTTGGACAAACATTCAACATCATGGCCGGTTCGCCAACAGGAACGGAACCTGCCATTTTTGATACAGCTTTCTTCGCAGCTATTTTCCTAACGATATTCGCCATTTTGTTCGGCACACGACTTCCAGGTCAAAGAAGAGATAGTAACCGAGGCATGATGATTGCCATCGCTTTTGAGTCAGTTGTTAAATTAGTTGCGTTTGTACTTGTTGGCGTCTTTTGTGCCTTCGAGCTGTATGACGGTTTTGACGACCTATTTAATTTGGCAAGACAAGATCCTGACGTTGCTAACGTCTTTAGTACCGACTTTTCTCAATGGGGATTAGCAACACAACTGGTCCTTGCAAGCCTTGCAATCATATGTCTCCCACGGCAATTTCACGTCACGTTTGTTGAATCACCCGACGAAGAACGCTACCGAAATAACGCGCGTTGGTTCTTCCCGCTCTACCTCCTCGGCTTCGTTATCTTTGTCGTCCCTATCGCAGCAGCTGGATTATTGAAATTCGGAGGACTTGCTCCGCCGGACGCATTTGTGTTGTTACTGCCCATGGCTTTTGACAATGAGCCATTGGCTGCACTGGCTTTCCTCGGGGGGCTCTCAGCCGCAACAGGAATGATCCTAGTGTCTACGCTTGCACTTGCGATCATGGTCGCCAACGAACTTCTCTTACCGTTGCTCTTTCGATCGTCGTCAGAGGAGCTGAAAGAACGTCAGGATCTGTCATGGATCATGCTGATGGTTCGACGCCTGTGTATCGTCGGGATCATGGCGCTCGCATGGCTTTATTATCAGTCCGCAACGAGCGAACGGTCTCTTGCGTCTATTGGGCTTGTCGCATTCGTTGCAGCCGCTCAATTCGCGCCCGCCCTGTTTGGTGGACTGTATTGGCGACAAGGGAATCGCTACGGCGCACTCGCTGGTATGCTGATTGGCCTGATCAGTTGGTCACTGATGTTGGTATTACCTGAAGTTTCAGATGGACCTCTAGAGACCTTACAACCACTTTTGCTTCTACCTGTTGATCCATTGACCAACGGCGTATTGGTCTCTTTAGGCCTTAACTTATTAACCTATGTATTCGTCTCACTCACCACCACTTCTCGTCTTGTAGACCGCGTTCAGGCAGCAACCTTCGTCGATGTTATGCCACCAAGCTCAAAATCTGGACGCTACCTAAAAGAAGATCTTCGAATTGATGACCTAACAACCCTTGCATCACGATTCATTGGGAATGATCGCGTCCAACACATCATCGAAACCTATGCAGCAGAGCATCAAATCCAGCAACTGAACGAGAAAGATCCGGCTCCGGCGGAACTCATCGCAGCCATTGAATCGATTCTTGCACAAGAGATCGGGTACACATCCGCCCGACTCGTCATTCGGTCAGCGTCTCGCGGAAAACGTATTCACCTGGGTGAACTTGTCTCACTTGTTGATGAAGCTTCAACACTTGCCAGACAAAACCAAGAACTGCTCCGAAAGGCAATTGAGCACTTATCGCAAGGCATCAGTGTGGTTGACCAAAACCAGAAGCTGGTTGCATGGAATAAACGTTATCAAGAATTATTTAACTATCCAGATGATCTCCTCACAGTAGGCCGACCAATCGCGGATTTATTCCGTCACAACGCGGAAAAAGGAATCGTCGGAGACTTTTCAACTGACGAACAAATCGAGCAGGCTCTGCAAAAACGACTCGACCATTTGAACAAGGGCAGTGCCTATCGACGCGAATCTGTTTTATCAAGCGGTATCACGCTTGAGATCATTGGCGAACCAATGCCCAATGGCGGCTACGTCACAAGTTATTCCGATATCTCGCCTTATAAAGAAGCCGAATCAGCCCTTCGTGAATCAGAGCAAGCGATTCGGGTATACACCGACAACGTACCTGCAATGATCGCTTACGTGGACCGGGATTACAGAATTCAATTCATCAACAAAGCCTTCGAACGCACGATGCGTGTTTGGCGGGAACAGGTGATTGGCCGACCCAATAAAGAGATTTTTACCGAAGCAGAGTATGAAGCCCGACTCCCTTACCTCAAAAGGGCCTTCGAAGGTCGCAGACAACGATTTGAAGTATCGATTGATCGTGCTGGCGAGCATCGCGAATTCGAAGCGCTGTATGTCCCGCATCGGACCGATAGTGGCGATGTTCAGGGTATTTTCGTTCTCTACCAAGACGTCACCGATCGAAATGAAGCAAAACGCGGGCTCGAGACGGCCAATGAGACACTAGAGGCTCGCGTTGATGAGCGTACCGAAGAACTCCAAGCAGCAAACGAAGCGCTGGAATCAGAAAATATTCGACGCGCTGAAACAGAAAAAGCACTGACCGAGGCAATGCGAGCAACTGAAGAAGCCAACCTGTCAAAAACACGCTTTTTAGCCGCCGCATCACATGATCTTCTGCAGCCACTCAACGCAGCACGATTGTTTACAACATCACTTGCTGAGCGAGCCCACACTGACGAGATCCGAGAACTGACCGGGCATCTCGAGGGCGCCTTGAGTTCTGCTGAAAGTTTGATCTCAACGCTACTTGAGATATCAAAATTGGATGCAGGGGCTTTGCGTGCTGAATCTAAAGCATTCGCTATAACAGAGCTATTTGGCCAGTTATCACAGGAATTTCAATTAATCGCCGAACAACGCGAGATCACATTTAAGGCGAAAGCTCGAGAAGCGGTTGTGCATACAGATCCAAAACTCCTGAGACGGGTTCTGCAGAATTTCCTTTCGAATGCCCTTCGCTACACAGAACCCAAAGGACGCGTCTTGTTCGCTATTCGTACCTTTGGGCAGGATGTACGGATCGAGGTATGGGATACCGGTATTGGCATGCACCCAGATGACCTCCCGTCGATCTTTGATGAATTTAAAAGACTGTCCGAAGGCATTCAGACTGAGAAAAAAGGCCTTGGTCTTGGACTGTCTATTTCCAAACGGATTTGCGATTTACTTGGCTTGTCTTTGAAGGTGCATTCAACACCGGGCGTCGGGTCATGTTTTTCTGTCACTCTGCCACGTTCAAAGATGCAACCAGAATCACTCAATAAACGCCGAACACAACGCGGCCAAACACTGTCGCAGCCACTAACAGGCCGCACTGTTCTAGTCATTGACAATGAAAAAGATATCTTGCTCGGAATGCAGAGTCTGTTGGGCGGATGGGGAGCTGAAGTAATCACAGGAATGACCTTGGACGATGCCAAAGAAGCCGTTAAAACACGAAGTGATATCCAAGTTGCATTAATTGATTATCACCTCGATGATGACGCGCTCGGCGTCGATGTCATTGCCGTATTAAGGGCGCTGCGAGGCGATATCGAATGTGCATTGATCACAGCAGATCGCAGCGAAGAAATGAAACAGCAAGCGAAAGAATTGGGAGCGACCGTTCTCAACAAACCATTGAAGCCGGCCGCACTCAGATCATGGATTACTCAGAAGCTTCGGGGGAAGCCGCTTCCACCATCGGCTTGAGCTCACCAGATTGATACATCTCAAGAACGATGTCGCATCCGCCGATCAACTCGCCGTTAATCCAAAGTTGCGGAAAAGTTGGCCACTCAGCATATTTTGGTAGCTCAGCTCGGATGTCTGGATGCTCTAAAATATTCACAAACGAAAACGGACGACCACAGGCCATCAAAGCCTGAACTGTCTGCGAAGAGAAGCCACACTGAGGCTGATTTGGAGTACCTTTCATGTACAAAAGTACTGGGTTTTCTTCAATTTGTGATTTGATCGTCTCAAGTGTGCTCATCTCTTCCTCTCTGTGCTCGCTTGGAGTAATACTGAATGGTACACTGCGTCGCTTTTCCGGAACACGGTTATGGCGAAAACAGATTTCCTAACGCTCAATGATTTGTCCCAATCAGCACTTTTTAAAGTGCTGGAGCGCGCTCACGCCCTAAAAAAGTCGTATCAAGCAAAAGATTTCACTCAAACGCTGTCACAACACGTTCTCGCCATGATCTTTGAGAAGTCATCGACCCGGACCCGCGTTAGTTTCGAAGCCGGCATGACTCAACTCGGTGGTTCCGCAATTTTTCTCTCGCCAACCGACACACAGCTCGGCCGCGGTGAGCCTCTAGAAGACACTGCTCGCGTATTATCTGAGATGGTCAGCGCGGTCATGATTCGCACCGACGAGCACAACAAGCTCGAGCGCTTCGCAAGAGCCGCAACCATCCCAGTGATCAACGGTCTCTCGGACAGTTGTCATCCATGCCAATTACTTGCTGACATTCAAACGATGCAAGAAGTATTTGGTGATGTTGCCGGCCTCAAGGTCGCGTGGATCGGTGATGGCAATAACGTCTGCCACAGCTATCTCGAAGCGGCGGGGATATTCGGATTTGACCTGACTATCGCAGTACCGAAAGGGTATGAGCCCGCATCAGAATGGATCGAAAAGGCCAATGGCAATGTCAACTTTGCCGATACTCCCGAAGAGGCAGCGGCCAATGCACAAGTCATCACCACTGACGTGTGGGCGAGCATGGGGCAAGAGGATGAAACCAAAGAGCGACTCAAAGCATTCGACGGGTATCAGATTACTCCCGCACTTTTAGACCTCGCCGCTGATAACGCGTGTTTCTTGCACTGCTTACCAGCACACGAAGGCGAAGAGATAGCAGAAGGCCTTTTCTCTGACTCACGAACAGCAACAGTTTGGGCGCAGGCCGGTAATCGATTGCACGCTCAAAAAGCGTTGCTCGAGCATCTCATTACCGAGTGATTCCAATTTGCATTCAATACTGATAATTTATTCAGTATGAGTGAGATTAAGTTAACCAAAGCCCAAACCCGTGTATTGGATGTGATCCAGCAATCAATCCGAGACGAAGGTCGACCACCAACGCGCGCAGAAATTGCTGATGCACTAGGTTTTCGGTCGATCAACGCTGCCGAATCCCATCTCCGAGCGCTAGAACGGCGTGGTGCAATTCGGCTGCAGGGTGGGGCAAGTCGTGGGATCCAGTGCCTTGTCCCCCTTGATGACGATGATCATGACGAGCCAGGATTACCCGTCATTGGCAAGGTTGCCGCTGGTGTTCCAATTGATTCAATCGCTCATATCGAAAAAGTAGTCCCGGTCCGCTCTGAACTTTTTTCTCCAGCGCCTGACTACCTGCTTCGCGTTCAGGGTGACTCAATGATCGACATCGGGATTTTTGATGGTGACCTACTTGCGGTTCGGAAATCAGATACCGCGCGCCATGGTGACGTGGTCGTCGCGCGTGTTGATGGTGAAGTGACGGTGAAGCGACTCGATCGAAGCCCCAAGGGAGTTCGATTGCTGGCTGAAAATCAGAATTACGAGCCGATCACTATTGCACACGATTCTGAGTTTTTCATAGAAGGACATGCGGTCGGAGTCATTCGCACAGCGATCTAAGATTCATCGAATCGATTTTGTAATTCGCTAATGAGATCCGAAAGCTCATCAACCCAAGGGGCATAACGCTCGTTTTTTATCCGATCGATTCCACTGGTATCTGTCATCGGGATTCGGTCGACGTCTGTTGATTCCGACACTTCGTCGGGACACGATACTTTACCCCGATGCGCCCAAAATGAAGCCAACCAACTACCTTGATCAGAACTTAAAGCATCGAGTTTTTGCGCCTCAAGAGAGACCAATTGTCTAGCAGACAATTGCTCAATCAGGTCTGCGCACGATTGGATCATCTCAGGCTTAAGACCATGCGCATCACCGACTTGGCGAATCAAAGCGATCCAAGTCGCTTCAATCTGATTGAGTACAGCCTCGCAAAGCGCATGGTGCTGCAATCGACTCTCCGCTTTGATTGCGATGAGTGCTTTCGTCTTTGCAAGTGACTCGAGCACCCGACGACGAGTCCTAACCGGCCGCATTAGCCTTCAGACCAGCGCCCGTTCTCATAGGTCGCTTTCCATTTGGTCGCCTTTCCATCAACTTCACTCATAACGTATTGCGCATTCGCTTTACGTGAGAATCGAACTTGAGCTGGATTACCGTCAGGATCACTGACCGGAGCAGCTAAGATGAACTGATATTTTGGATCAAGCTGATCCTTTACTTTCAAAAGTTCAGACACTAATGGAGCACGCGTCTCCCGGTTTTTCGGGAAGCCGCTCGCCGCCAGGAAGAGTCCGCTTGCACCATCTCTCAACACATAAGTGTCATCGACCTTTTGGCATTTCAGCCACGGCATTGGAATTGGATCCATCTTCGGTGGAGCGGCTTGACCGTTCTTCAGGAGCTTTCGCGTATTCTTACATTCGGTATTAGTACATCCGAAGAACTTCCCAAATCGACCAGTCTTCAACTGCATCTCTTTGCCACACTTATCGCACTCGATGGATGGACCTTCGTATCCTTTAATTTTGAATTGCCCTTCCTCAATGAGGTGACCAGCACAATCTGGATTGTTTCCGCAGATATGGAGTTTTCGCTTCTCATCGATGAGATAGGAATTCATTGCGGTCTGACAAATAGGACAGCGTTGCTTTTCCATCAAGGCAAGCGTTTCAGCCTCTTCACCCTCAGCAATCGCCTCATCGCCAGAGGTCAGATTAATCGTTGTTTTACAACGTTCTTTCGGAGGCAATTGATACCCCGAGCACCCCAAAAAAACGCCAGTTGTAGCGGTGCGAATCATCATCGGACGGCTACAGGTTGGGCAAGAAATATTGGTTTCGGTAGGCGTATTCGGACGCATTCCTTCTGGGCTCGCAGCTTGATCAAGGGTTTGCTTGAACTGACTATAGAAATCGTCCAAGAGACCCAACCAATCCTTGCGACCTTCTGCCACGTCGTCTAATGAATCTTCCATACCAGCTGTGAAATCGTAGTTCATCAGATCACTGAAATTCTCAACCAGACGATCTGTAACGATTTCGCCCATCTTGGTAGCAAATAAGCGGCGGCTTTCCATCTCAACATATCCACGATCTTGAATCGTTGAAATAATTGCAGCGTAGGTCGATGGGCGACCAATTCCCTGCTTCTCGAGCTCTCGTACCAATGACGCTTCATTAAACCGGGCTGGAGGCGAAGTAAATTTTTGTTGCGGATCAAGACTCGCAAGTTCGAGAACATCACCCACTTGAACATCAGGAAGCTCTGCCGCGTCATCACCTTTACCACCTGGTGGCGATACTGCTTGATAGCCTGGGAAGGTTGTCACTTTTCCGCGAGCCTTTAATCCGTAGCCATTCGCTTCAACTTTGATGGTCGTTGTCAGATATTCTGCTGGAGTCATTTGGCAGGCTAAAAACTGGCGCCAAATGAGCTCGTATAAACGTTGTGCGTCGCGTTCAACCGAGGTCAGCTCAGAACCTTTCTTGCGGACATCTGATGGTCGAATTGCCTCGTGCGCCTCCTGGGCATTTTCCCGATTCGCATAGAAGTTGGGTTTCTCAGGCAGATAACGCGCATCAAACTCAGATTCGATCAATCCTCGGGCTGCATGAATTGCATCATTTGAAAGATAAGTGGAATCGGTTCGCATATAGGTGATCAAGCCAGCTTCATATAAACGCTGCGCAAGCATCATCGTTTTCTTCACACCAAAACCTAAGCGCTGGCTAGCCGCTTGTTGCAGTGTCGAGGTAATAAATGGCGCCGGTGGACGCGTTTTCCCAGGCTTACTCTCACGCTCAGCAACTGCATAGGTTGCACCAGTGAGCGCATCAGTCGCTGCTTTCGCTTGATCGCCGTTAACAGGTTTGAATGCCTTTCCCTGAAATTCTGTGACTTGAAAACGGGACTCAGCTTTTTGGTGCGTCAAATCAGCAAAGATTTCCCAGTATTCTTCAGGCACGAACGCACGAATCGCTCGTTCGCGCTCAACCACCAAACGAACGGCTACAGATTGCACGCGACCAGCGGAAAGCCCTCGGGCGATCTTAGACCAGAGGAGTGGAGAGACCATGTAACCGACTACTCGGTCTAAAAAACGCCGTGCTTGTTGCGCATTCACACGATCAACATTCACCAAGGATGGCTTGCTGAAAGCCGCCTCGATGGCCGATTTGGTAATTTCAGAAAATGTGACGCGCTGATACTTCGATGGATCGCCGCCAATGGTTTCTTGCAGATGCCAAGCAATCGCCTCACCTTCGCGATCCAAATCGGTCGCGAGGTAGATGTGATCAGCTTGTGCTGCAAGCTTCTTGAGCTCTGCGACCACCTTTTCTTTTCCGGGAAGAATTTCGTAGCGAGCCTTCCATCCATGCTCTGGATCAACTCCCATCCGACGAATTAATTGCTGCTTCGCCTTTTCCTCTTTCGACAATGTCGATGATTTCGGAGCTTTCTCAGAAGTTGCTGATCCAGACGTCGGCAGATCACGAATATGACCGACGCTCGATTTAACGACGTAGTTCGAGCCGAGATACTTGTTAATCGTCTTGGCTTTGGCCGGAGACTCTACAATGACCAGCGATTTTCCCATGGATTTTCTAAACACTCTCAAGTAGTGACGTGGTTTCAGGCGTGCATTGAAAAAGCAAATGGCCTGTTGATGCAAGCATCTCTTTCTTTTTTAGCAATACGGGAGAACTTGAACAGACTCAAGTTTTCGATGAATAAATTCATCATCGATGCACTAATGCGACCAATATTTGATCAAGCAAAGGCTTGATGACATCAGGTTCAATAGCAGCCTTGGCATCATCAAGAGCAACCCAAACACATCCATTTTCCGCGCCTACACCCACAATATCACTTGGCAGCGATTGCAGAAGGTCGCCAAATTCACCCGATAATAAATCCCAACTATTCGCTTTAGGCGGTGATGCCCATGGTTCATCCCGATCCGGGACCCTCCATAAAGCCGCGCTTCGTGGCTTCTTATCAGTCCAGATCAAGTATTGAGACAACTGAACAACATCCAGCCGCTCTTTGACCCAATCATCAACCGAAAGCATGCGGACTTTCATGCCAAGTTTCAAAGCGGCCATTCGCCGCTCACCTTGGCGACGCTCCATTGGTGAGGGAAGAATCCAAGTGATCGATCCCACGACGGCCAGCAATCCAAGTACAATCCACAACCATGCCATCAGTGATGATCCTCTAATGCCTGAGCAAGCCGTATTAAACGCTGTGATTCGCGCGTTAAAACAAATTCTCCCAGAGCTCCGCATTGAAGGCGGAGCTCCTGAGCCCTTTTATCAAGCACCAAAAAAGAACAGCCCTGCAATTCTTTTTTTTCGAGATGATTACATCCGTAGCCTTTTCCACGAACTTGCACACTACTGTCTAGCCGGATCCAAGCGAAGAACGATTGATGATTTTGGTTTTTGGTATGCTCCCTGTGGTCGAAATGCTGATGAGCAATTGCGATTCGAGGAAGTTGAAGCAAGACCTCAGGGACTCGAAAAACTGTTTTGCGAAGTTTGGAAAATCCCTTTTTCTCCAAGCCTCGATGATTTCTCTGGTCGTCCCGCCTCATCTATTTTCCTTGAGAACTTAGAAAACGCATACATAGAAATGAAAGAGCGACCTCCGGCCACTGCGAAACGCGTTATCGAGGGCATGTATCATTTTATCGAAACTGATTTGGCTACCCGCACTTTGTTTAATCGGCTGTGATTGGACAGACAACTCGTTCGCCCCTAACCAGGGTGATTTGGATCGAATTGCTTCCATCTTAGGACAAGATCCGATCGCCCTACCACCCCAAACCCGAATCAAAGCCCAGACTCCTGATCTTGATTTGAGCGACACGCGCATCAGTTTTGGTGATGCTCTAGAACTTGGCGAGTGTGGGTTGCTACCACTCATTGCAGAACGCAACTCGAGTCTTGGCAGACAAAAGCAAGAATCTACTCGACTGATGTATGAATGGGCACTGAAATATGGTCTCGATCAATGCAGTCCATTGAATGATCAAGAATGGTTTCAAAAAGCCCGTATTGCAAAGACCAAAGATGTTGAAGCCTCGGTAATCAAACTGTTAACGCAGAGCGAGGAAGCAGACCGTATTCACTCAAAAATCAACCAGCCTTTTGCCACTCTCGCCGAGAGTCGGATCGCGTATATAAATCGAACGCAGCCTGTCACACAGTTGATTACTCAAGCATTAAGGAAAGCCGCCCCACCATCTAACGCAACGATTACTCAGTTTGAAGAATCGCTCCGTACATGGAGTCAAACACAACACCATGGGTCGTTGCATCAAGCCATCATCGAGGCGCGGATTTGGCTTCAAACTGCAAATACATTGCAGCGTTCAGCCATGGAAGCGAATCAAATGTGCCCGATGGGTACTCCGACCGAACGAGGTCGGAATATGCAAATATTTATCCGAAATTACTTTGGCGGCACAATCCAACCAAAGCTGTCATCGATTACCCGAGGACTTGATGAGTTGAATTCCATCTGGTCTGGACTTCCGATCACACTCTGGACACACGACACGTTGGTCGACGCTCTATTAGCTTTGCCGCCCGGCTATCGAGGTGAGCTCCGAAAAGAACTCGGCATGCACATTACCAATTGGCAGCGACTTCTTCAGTCTTGCGGACTAAGCGCGCGAGCAGATACAACAAATTCATAGCGCCCATCCAATTCTACTAGTGACACCAATTGGTGGTGCATAAAACGACACATAGTCGGGATATCACGGAGCGTCGACGGGTCTGTTGCGACGAGTTTGATGAAGGTTCCCGCTTCAACTTCTCTCAGGGCATTACGCAACATCATCACAGGCTCAGGACATTTTAAGCCAGTTGCATCAATGGTCTCTGAGACTAATGGAGTGGGCGACTTTGGGTCAGACACGCTTGCATCTCTTTTCAATCCGGTGACTAATGGTACTGCTTTTTTAATAAGAACTGCACGGAGCTCAGCATGTCTAAGCGTATTGCACTAGTAACAGGCGGTACTGGTGGTATTGGAACCGCTATCTGCCAAGAACTTTTTACCCAGGGATTTACAGTTGTTGCTGGATACAACTCTGGCGGTAACCACGACAAAGCCAAAGCATGGCAAGAAGAGCAGCGCGCAGCTGGCTTCGAGCTCGATATCGCATACGGCGATGTATCTGATTCTGAATCAGCACGTCAATGCATCGAGGGGATCGTGGAGAGATACGGCAATATTCATTGCCTCGTCAATAACGCCGGAATCACGCGTGATTCGACTTTCCGTAAAATGACTCTCGAACAATGGGATCAGGTCATGCATGCGAACTTACGTTCGGTCTTTAACATGACACGCCTCGTGATCAACGGAATGCTCGAAGAAAAGTGGGGCCGAGTGATCAACATCAGCTCGGTAAACGGTCAAAAAGGACAATTTGGCCAATCAAACTATGCAGCAGCAAAGGCAGGTATGCATGGTTTTACAAAATCACTCGCTCAAGAAGTCGCATCGAAAGGTGTCACCGTAAATACGATAAGCCCTGGCTACATCATGACAGCGATGGTCGCAGCCATTGGTGATGAAATTCTCGAAAAAATCGCATCGACCATCCCTGTTGGACGCCTCGGCAATCCGGATGAAATTGCCTACGCCGTAGCCTTCCTCGCGTCTGAGCGGGCTGCATTTGTGACGGGTTCAAACCTCGCAATTAATGGCGGACAGCACATGTTCTAAGGGCGAATGCCCAACAGCCGACGAGGAATTCTCTTTGTCGGCTTTTCTTTTATTGCGCTGCACAATAGACTAGCGACTTCAATTTTGAGAGGACACGGACGTGAGCACTGAGAATCAGCAAGCACCGGAAAAATTATTCGAATCCATGAACGCGGAGAGTAAGCGTCTTCTGCAGGGTTTGATGCGCTCCGAAGACACCGCGGATATTGTTAAAAATCTGACTGATGTCTGGACTCAGTTGGTCATGCAGCCATGGACAAATCCGCAAGGCTGGCTTGAGATGATGACAAAATATCAGCAAGACCAGTTCAAATTGTGGACTGACTTGATGAGTGGCACGATGAACTTTCAGCCACAAAAAGATCGTCGATTCGATTCAGATGAGTGGTCGAAACTTCCGGTCTTCGATTTCATCAAGCAATCGTACCTCCTTACAGCTGATGTTCTCAGCAAGTCAACTGATGCGCTTCCTGTCGAAGGGAAGGAAAAAGACAAGCTGAAGTTCTATACCCAGTATTTTATCGATGCGATGAGCCCATCGAACTTCGTCACACTGAATCCTGATGTGTTGAAAGAGGCAATGGAGACAAATGGCCAAAGTTTGGTGGATGGACTTCAGAACCTCATGACGGACCTTGAGAAAGGCCGCATCACCATGACAGATGAATCAGCTTTTGTTCTCGGTGAAAACATCGGTGTCTCTGAGGGTTCCGTTGTGTTCCGCAACCACCTGTTCGAGTTGATTCAGTACAAGCCATCAACTGAGACCGTGCATCAACGTCCTTTGTTGATCATCCCTCCATGCATCAACAAGTTTTACATTCTCGATTTGCAGCCAGCGAATTCATATGTGAAATGGTGTGTTGATCAAGGCAATACGGTATTCCTCATCTCATGGGCGAACACAACCCCTGAGTACAGCCAAATTGGCTGGGATGACTACGTTCAAGACGGTATTTTTGAGGCAACACGAGTTGTCAAAGAAGTCACCGGTGAAAAGAAAATGAATGCGGTTGCATGGTGTATCGGCGGAACGATTCTCGGATCAGCTCTCGGCGTGATGCAGAAGAAACGGGATGCGAGCATCGCTTCAGCAACGTTCCTGACCACACTTCTAGACTTCTCAGATCCAGGCGACCTTGGCGTCTTCCTTGATGAGGAAGAAGTCGATATGCGTGCAGCGCAGGTGTCGAAGGACGGAGTGATGTCAGGTAAAAGCCTCGCACTTGGGTTTAATATGCTTCGCTCGAATGATTTGATTTGGTCTTACGTCGTCAACAACTACCTCAAAGGTAAGACGCCGCCACCATTTGATCTTTTGTATTGGAATTCAGATCCAACCAACCTGCCTGCAACGATGTACAACACCTACATCCGTGAAATGTACGTGAACAATAGCCTGTCGAAGCCGGGTGGATTCACATGCTGCAACAAGCCGGTTGAATTGGACAAGGTGAAAACACCGGTTTATTTCCTATCAGCAATCGAAGATCACATCGCACCATGGAAAACGACTTTCCTAGGTACTGATCTTGTAGGCGGTCCAGTTGAATTCGTTCTTGGCGGCTCTGGCCATATCGCGGGCGTAATCAACCCGCCTGCGAAAAATAAGCGTAACTACTGGACTGATGGAGAAATGGGTCAAGGCGCCGATTACTGGCTTGAGACAGCTACTGATCACCCTGGATCTTGGTGGACTCATTGGCATGAGTGGTTAGATAAGCAAGATCCTAAGCAGGTTCCTGCTCGTGACATTGGTGCCAACAAGGAATTCAAAGAAATTGTTCCTGCACCAGGTGACTACGTTCGCGTTCGTCTCTGAGCCAAACGTCGAGATAAAAAAACCCCGGATGAGCAATCAGCCGGGGTTTTTTATTGCTTGTAAAAATTACTTCTTCAATGACTTGGCCATTTCTTCAGTATTTTTCTTCACAAGATTCAATGTCTCTTCACTGACCTGAGTCCAAGATGACGCTTGCTTCTTAGCGAGCTCAGCCATCTTCTCTTGATACTTCTGAAGGAATTTCTTATGAACCTCCATCAATTCAGGCATCGATTCGCACTTACAAACAGCTCGAGCTTCTTCAAGTGCATCAGCCATCATTTCTGTTGAAAGCTGGGTTTGCTCTTCCGCTAACGACTCAAGCATTGAGCGCTGAAGCTCAAGTAAATCAGTCATTGGCTTCATTGCTTTTTCAAACGCGTCGAGATTCATCATCGACTGCATTGATTTCAACATTTCTTCATTTTGCTTCAGTAGTTGATCAAACATAAATCCGTCCTCTAAAAAAATTGTGCGTTGCAATAAGTGAAAAATACGTTGCAGTGCACAAAAAAACAAGTCGAAGATTTCGTTTAATAGTCTTAGACGAAACACCAAAAGCAAAAACGCTTCTGATAGGATTCTTCTGCGAATTTCATTTAGGACACAACCAACATGACAGCCTTGTGGACTCCCACTCCCGAACGTATTGCTAAAGCTAAAATCACCGACTTAATGGCACATTTCAACGCAAAACTCGGGCGATCAATTCATGACTATGAGGGACTCCACAAATTCAGTATTCATGAGCCTGAGTCATTTTGGGATGGTGTGTGGGAGCACGCTCAACTGGTCGGATCTCGCAACGGCCCAACTCTCAGTGATCGCAACGCCATGCCAGGAGCCAAGTTTTATCCTGAATCAACATTGAACTTCGCAGAAAATTGCCTCTCTCACGATGCCCCCGACTCCCATGTTGCTTTGATCTCCTATACCGAAGCTGGTGCACGGACCGAATTTTCCTGGGGTGAGTTACGACAACAGGTCGCTAACTTTAGAACCACCCTGCTATCACTTGGTATTCGAAAAAATGATGTTGTCGCGGGTTTTGTCAGTAACGGACCCGAAGCCATTGTGGCATCGCTGGCAACACTGTCGGTAGGCGCAATTTGGACAAGTTGTTCGCCTGATTTTGGAGTGCAGGGCGTACTTGATCGCTTTGGGCAAACAAAACCTAAAACGTTAGTGGCTGCGCATACAACTCGCTACAACAAAAAGGCGATCGATCTGACTGAGCGAGTGAACGGACTCCTTACCGAGTTGCCCTCCGTCACATCAGCAATTATTTTTGAGGGGGCTTGTCCTGATGCACAAACAGGCGAAATCAAGCGACCTGGATGCAAAGTGGTTGCATATGATGATGCGACCGCAGGCGCTCACACACTCGAATTCGAGGAGACACCCTTTAACCATCCAGGTTTCATTCTCTACAGCTCTGGAACGACTGGTGTTCCGAAATGTATCGTTCACAGCCAAGGGGGTGCCTTGATCCAATTGGTTAAAGAGCACCAATATCACGTTGATATTAAACCCTTCGATCGCGTCTTCTATTACACAACCTGTGGTTGGATGATGTGGAATTGGTTGCTCGCTTCATTAGCGTCAAAAGCAACGATTGTTACTTATGATGGGTCACCCTTTGTTCGAGGAGCTAAAACGCTCTGGGAGCTCTGTGAGCAGGATGACTGGCACGTCTTTGGAACGAGCGCCAAATTCATCGCGGCGATCGATAAGCATGGCTATAAGCCTTCTGAGGAACACGCACTGACCTCGCTCAAAGCCATTCTTTCCACCGGATCACCGCTTGCCCATGAATCATTTGAGTACGTCTATCGAGACATCAAGCAAGATCTGTTGCTTGGATCAATATCCGGAGGCACAGATATCGTCTCGTGTTTTTGTTTGTCGTGCCCTATCCGGCCCGTCTATCGTGGCGAACTCCAATGCGCTGGACTCGGACTCGCGGTCGATGTGGTGAATGAATCTGGTCAATCAGTCACTGGAGAAAAAGGTGAGCTTGTGTGTCGCCAGCCATTCCCGGTCATGCCTATTGAATTTTTCGGCGATACCGATGGCAGTAAATATCGAGCCGCCTATTTCGATCGATTTGACGGTATGTGGGCGCATGGTGACTTCGCGGAACACACCGACCAAGACGGTTTTATTATCTACGGTCGTGCAGATGCCACACTCAACCCAGGTGGTGTCCGTATCGGAACAGCTGAAATTTATCGCCAAGTCGAAGCGATCCCAGAAGTCCTTGAATCTCTGGCGATCGGGCAGTCAGTCAGCGATGATGTGCGCGTTGTGTTGTTTGTTGTTCTTCGCGAGGGTCTAACGCTTGATGATGAATTACGGAAACAGATCAAAACACAAATCAGGGACAACACGACACCGCGCCATGTCCCTGAAGTGATCGCTCAGGTTCCTGACCTTCCACGCACTGTAAGTGGTAAGATTGTGGAGTTGGCCGTGCGCAATGTCGTGCATGGAGAAATTGTCAAAAACATTGAGGCGTTAGCGAATCCAGATGCGTTGGACTATTTCAAAGATCACCCAGACGTTCGCCTGTAGCCTAATTACAGGATTTGTCGCTGCGACTCTTTCTGCAACAACGGTCGCTAACCCTGCTGATGTCCGTGTTTTGGTTGATGTTTCGGGGTCCATGAAAACAGCGGATCCAAAAGCTGTCCGAGGCCCAGCGACTGCATTACTCGCCGCACTACTACCTGATCAATCACAGGGTGGAATCTGGCTCTTCGGATCTGACGTACGTGAGCTCGTCCCATACGGCCCAGTCGATGCGCGGTGGGACGCACTCGGCCAACCAATCGAGGCATCTATTGGCTCAACTGATCGCTTCACACACATGGAGAGCGCTCTCCGCACCGGCATCACGGCAGGCGGCGAACAAACGACAGGCGCTTGTCATGTCATTCTCATTACTGACGGAATTGTTGATGTGCAAGGTGGCAAAGACGCTTCAAGCGCTTCACGAGATCGGATTTTAAAATCAGTACTTCCTGATGCAACTGACAAAGATTGTCGGATTCATACCATTGCACTGTCTGATAAGGCCGATCTACCGCTTCTGCGACAAATGGCCATTCAGACTAACGGTCTGTTTACCTTACTCGACCAGCCAGGCGATCTCATTCCAGTCATGCTCGATGCACTTGAATTAGCCCTCCGGTCACAACAGTTGCCAATTCGTAACCAAGAAATTCAAATTGACGATGATATCCGCCAAGTTCGTCTGATTCGGCTTGGAAGTGATCGACCAATCGCTCTTAGCTCAGCGCAGAGAATGGTTGACGCGAAAGACCCGAGTAATGACATTAGTTATTACAGCGGAACAGGTTATCAAACTCTGATTTGGTCAAATCCAGTACCCGGGCGCTATAAAATCACAGAGCAATTTGGTCCGACTGACCGAATCCTAATCGATTCAGATGTCCGATTAGAGCTCGCTGACTTACCGCCGACAATCAGCGCTGATCAAACACTTGGCTTAAGCGCGTCGGTATCGAAACAAGGCGCACCCATTAATACACCCAATCGAGAGTATTTTGTGACATTTGGAGCCAACATGGATCCTCTACGATCCGAAGGTGACAGTCTCTCGATGCAACTCGATAGCCCTCAAATCGGCCGCTCAATCTTAACCATTCAGAGTTTTGATTCATTGCACGAACGGCAAGTACAAAGAGCCTTTGAAGTCTTAGCAGCGCGACCTGCAATGGAAATTGGAAGCGGCGCCTCAAAGGGGGTCGGCCAAGTTGCATCGACCATCGCAGCACAACAAGCTGATTCAGCAGCACCCACAAGCCAAGCTGACAAATTATTACCTGAGACGGTAACCAATCAACTTCCGGAAGAAATGCGTGATTGGCCTCTTTGGCAATTGATCGTCAGCGCTCTTGGCGCTATCGCTGTGGTCGCCCTTGTAATTGGGCTGGTCTTACGCCCCAAACATCACTCGTCGGAATAATGCATGTTTGACTTAATATTTGGCCTCGGAAACATCATTTGCGTACTTGCAGTGTGCGGGCTACCAATCGGACTCATCAACCCTGTTTTCTTGAAACAGAAAACACGAACAGACGTTTTCAAATTATTAGGCTCACTGTTCCTTGCAGGTTTCGTAATGGTCGCTGTCGGACAGTACTACGGAAACCCGCAACTCTAGTTGCCACAGCGTGACCGTATGTTGATTAATTTCATTGGCGATATTCATGGATATGCATCTGAGCTCAGGGCATTACTCGCCAAGCTTGGTTACACGCATTCCAAGTCAAAGGGCTGGAGCCAAGGCGAGGGGCAACTGGTTTTTCTAGGAGATCTCATTGATCGCGGTCCAGAACAAAAAGAGACTGTCGAAATCGTCCGCGAGCTTTGTCAGCTCGGACACGCGATCTGCCTGACCGGTAACCACGAATTCAACGCTGTTGGCTTTGTGACAGAGCGCATTGATGAGCCGGGTAAATATGTCCGTAGCCACACGGATAATCATATTCGCCAACATCAAGACTTCCTTGATGCCTATGCCAACGACCCTCACGGCTATCGAGAGACGTTAGATTGGTTTGCAACCCTGCCTTTATGGTTTGATAACGACCACGCACGCGCGGTCCATGCATGCTGGAATCCCGGGGCGCAGAAGGACCTTGCTGCCCTACTTACAGATTCACACAGCCCAATTGACCGATCATTTTACGAACGGACAGGGATTACCGGCTCAAGGCATTGGGAAGCACGTGAGACGCTTCTTAACGGCCTAGAAGCGCGATTACCTGATGATGTGTCCTTTGAAGACTATTACGGCATCACGCGGCGGCGTATCAGAGTGAATTGGTGGGCGCCTGAACAAGCAACATTTCGAGATGCTGCAGTGATTGATGAGACTCAACGACACATCATTCCAGATCTCCCAATGCCTGATGGATCGCCGACTTATGAGGGGCCTTTATGCTTTTTTGGACATTACTGGATGCGCGGAACGCCTCGAATCCAACATCCACAAGCAATATGCCTTGATTACAGTGTTGCATTAGATGATGGAGCACTATGCGCTTATCAATTCCGAGGTGAGCAAAAAGCTCATCCTGAGCATCTCGTTTGGGTCAATCGTTCATGACATTTTAGTGACAATTTGATGAAAAAAGATCACCAATAATTTGGTCACATTTGGTCTTTACACTCGACAAAAACCGGGAGACTTTACGAGTGTCAGATCCAGTTGTTATCCATCCAGAACTCGCACCAGAAACCAACTCAACTCAAACCAAACCTGCTTTTACCAAACGGCGGCGGTTCCACAACCCCCCCGGTAGTCCTCAAGCGACCGGAAACCTTAAAGACTTTTGGGGTTACGTATTCAGACAAGCATTTCGACCACTTCCCAAAGACTGGCCACAGCAGCATATGGTTCCGGCCGAGATCGCAAAAAATCAGCTAGAAAACGCCGGGGATCATTCGATTACATGGCTTGGTCACGCCGCTTTTGTGTTGCAACTTGGCGGCCGTCGAATTGTTTTGGATCCATTTTTGGCAAACCGCGCGAGCCCTTTTAGTTTCGCCGGACCTCGACGATTCATTCCAGCTCCACTTGGAATCACAGATCTAGGGCACATTGACACCTTAGTGATCTCACATAATCACTATGATCACTTGTGCTGGCATACGTTAAAGCACCTCCCCAATCGAAAAACAGTTGAGGTCATCTGCCCTACAGGGTTAATTCCATGGTTTAAGAAGCGTGGATTTAATAACGTGACGGAACTTGGATGGCATCACTCAACACATGCAGGTGATGTCAAAGTCACAGCGCTACCTGCCATTCATCACTCACGGCGTGGACTATTCGATGCCAATACATCGCTTTGGGCTGCCTTTCTCTTCGAATACCAAGGTTTTAAAGTTTATTTTGGTGGTGATTCGGCGATGGGTCCCGTTTTTCGACAGACTGGTCAGAAATACGGTCCGATTGACCTCGCATTAATCGGCATCGGGGCATACTCACCACGTAAATTATTACGCTCAGTCCATGCGTCCCCTGAAGAAGCAGTGGAAATGGGCAAGGCGATCGGAGCCAAAGTATTACTTGGAATGCACTGGGGTACGATTGAGTTATCCGAGGAAGAGGCTTTTGAACCAGCGCGCCGATTTACTGAATCAGCGCTTAAAGCAGGATATGGGGAACATGATGTGATGCTACCGTCTATCGGGGAGACAGTCGCTCTTCAGATGGTTGAAAAAGAATGTGAGTTGGAGGCAACGGGCACATAAGTGCCCGAAACCCAATAGGCTATCGATTAGTCGATCAACTTCAGTGTTTTGACTGACACTTTGCCGTTACGGCCTTCTGCCAAATCAAATTCAACACGCTGGTTGTCTTCCAAACGCTCGATTCCATTTTCTTTTACAGCTGTAACGTGTACGAATGCATCGTCACCACCTGCATCAGGAACAATGAAGCCAAAACCCTTGGTTTCGTTAAACCATTTTACTTTACCAGTTTGCATGCGTTTTCCTTCGCAACTGCGCAGATGCTCGAATCTCCGCGCGTTTCACTTAAAATGCCAGTCAGTGTTGCGGTAAGGCGGACACATGCTAAGCACTCGAGCACGAATAGCGTCGCACGTTCTCAGGCAATGTCAATGACGAATCGATGACAATCTTATGATGATTGCATTGTCGACTACAGCCAACGACGAACAGATGACGCATATTGGCTGTATTGATCACCAAACTTTTCAGACAATATGCGTTCCTCCGGAAAGATTTGAAAGCGCGTCAAATACCAGCTGACAATTACGAAAAAAAATGGACTCAACCATGTTGGCTGATAGAGATAGTATGCGAGAAGAACAAGCAATAACCCGAGATACATTGGGTTTCTCGACAGTTGGAAGATACCTTGCGTCACAAGAACGGACGTATCATCAGGACTCCACGGATGCACTGTGGTCTTGCATCGAACACATCCAAGAACCCCTCCTACACCGAAAATAGCTGAAACAACAACCAAAGATCCAATTAAGACCCAAGGTGCTGAAAATAATTCACCGATCCAATGTGCTGTAAGCCAGTTGAGGAGCCCACCAATAAAAATCACTGCAGGTGGCGGTATTTTAAGTTCAAGGCGGGTTAACAGAGTTTGAGACATCTTCGGTTCCGACTTGGTCGGGACGGCAGGATTTGAACCTGCGACCCCTTGCACCCCATGCAAGTGCGCTACCAGGCTGCGCCACGCCCCGAGAGCGGCAGAGTATACAGCGTCTTAATCAGACAGCAACCGACGAACTTGCTCAAGCTCGCGGATGACTTCTCGAAGCGCCATCCCTTTTGAATCATCTTGAGTCGCCTCAACGCGCGCTTCATCTTCTTCTTGAATGCGAAGCTTTGCACCGGACAACGTAAACCCTTGTTGATGCACAAGCGCTCTGATTCGACGAATCATAATGAGATCTTGATATCGGTAATAACGACGATTGCCTCGACGCTTATCGGGCTGGAGCTGTTCGAATTCTTGCTCCCAATATCTAAGTACGTGAGGTTTTACACCACATAAACGGCTGGCCTCTCCGATCGTGAAATACACCCGATCAGGGATCTGGGGGAGATCATCGTCGAAGAGATCCACGGTACTCACTCATCATCCAGTGGATGATACAACTCGACCTGAGAGCGCAGTTTCTGGCCAGCGCGGAATGTCACCACACGACGCGCACTGACAGGGACTTCCTCACCGGTTTTAGGATTACGACCAGGACGCTCATTTTTATCTCTCAATTCGAAGTTACCGAATCCAGACAAGCGAACAGGATCACCCGCTATCAACGAATCGCTTAATTCATCAAACAGAATCTCGACCATTTCTTTGGCTTCGCGCTTATTTAATCCGACAACGTCATTGAGATGTTCTGACAAATCTGCTTTTGTGAGTGCCGCCACTGTGCTTATCCTCGTAACTCTGCACCGGTTCGTTCACGGAGAACCTGAACAACCTGGTCTACTAATCCTTGAATCGCCGCGTCTTCCAAAGTTTTCTCTGGATCTTGCAAGCTCAGCGAGAGTGCAAGACTCTGACGTCCTTCAGGAACTCCCGTTCCGCGATATACATCAAACAACTCAATCGATTGAATCCGCGTGTCCGAAAGGCTATCCACCGCTTCAACAATCTGCTGCCACGCGACGCCGTCATCCACAACGACGGCCAAATCACGAAGCACTCTAGGGTAACGCGAAATTGCTTTAAAAGCAGTAACTTGTCCACATAAAAGCGGAGTCAGCGCCAAATCCGCCAAGAACATTGGCTTCGGTAAATCGAGCTCGCGCGCCAATTTTGGATGTAATCGGCCAACAACACCGAGTAATTCGCCATTCAGACTAACACTCGCTGTCTGCCCAGGAGCCAATGCCGGATGCTCGGTTGGCGCCCAAGTAAAGTCTCCACCACCATTGATCATTCCGAGACCATCAACGATCCCCTTCAGATCGAAAAAGTCGACTGCGCGGTCACCACTAAAGTGCAAGGGATCGCTTTGTCCATAGATCGCAATACCAACGCGTTCGGATTGATCCAGTTCACTACCTTGAGATACGAAGCACTGTCCTGTTTCAAACAATCGGACCCGTGGTGCTTGGCGGTTGACGTTGTGGCGAACAGCTTCAACTAACCCTGGAATCAATGACCGACGCATTTCTGCAAGATTCGATGCAATAGGATTAGCGAGACGAACTCCCTCGACACCATCACCTAGAATAGCCTGTGTTGCGGGGTCAACAAATGAATAGGTAATCGCTTCTTGAATATCTTGATCGACCAAATAATGCTTCAAACGCATTAATGGTGTGCCTGCCTCAGGTACCGAAGCCATCGTCAGCGCTTGCGCAGGTAACGATGTCGGCAGGTTGTTGTAACCATAGATACGCGCGATTTCCTCGATAAGGTCCTGCTCAATCGAGACATCAAATCGCCAACTTGGAGCAACACAACGGAAACCATCTTTGGCAATTTCAACGCCAAATCCAAGCGCTTCTAGCATCTGCTGAATAGTTTCTGATGGAAGACTGATTTTGAGTTGCTGTTCGACCCGCGCGTTTGACAGCTCAATAACCTGCTTCGCCGGAAGCGCTTGCTCGTTATCGGTGATCATCACAGGGCCGGGTGTACCACCACAGATTTCTATTATCAGTGCTGTTGCACGCTGACAGGCATGCTCAGCCAGTTGCCAGTCAACGCCGCGCTCGAAGCGCGCAGAGGCGTCGGTATGCAATCCATAGCGGCGAGCTTTACCGGCGATCGTAATCGGATTAAAGAAAGCGCTCTCAAGAAACACGGACGTTGTCTTCTCAGAGATCCCTGAATGCTCACCGCCCATAATTCCGGCAAGTGCCAGCGGTTTCTCTTGGTCAGCAATGACTAACACATCGTGAGTTAAGGTCAGAGTTTTCCCGTCCAAGAGGACAAGTTGCTCGCCATCGTTGGCCATCCGGACGTCCACAGCACCAACCAATTGATCGCGATCGAAAGCATGCATGGGCTGGCCGAGTTCGAGCATCACGTAGTTGGTGATATCGACAATGGCATCAATCGAGCGAATGCCGCTTCGACGTAAACGCTCAACGATCCAAACAGGAGTCGGACGACTGACATCGACATTCTCAATAACGCGACCGACGTAGCATGGACAACCCTGAGGTGCAGACAAATAGACATCATGTGTCTCATCAGACTCAGGGTCGACGGGCTCACACCCAACAAACTCAACCGGAGTTTGACTTAAAACACCGAGCTCGCGAGCCAAACCTGTGATCGATAAACAATCACCGCGGTTCGGTGTGAGGTCAACTTCAACAACATTGTCAGGAAGCGATAATAATTCAGCAAAGTCAGCGCCTGTCGTAAAGGAGTCTGGTAACTCCATTAAGCCATCGCGCTCGTCTGAGAGACCTAACTCATCGGCACCACACAGCATACCGTTTGACTCAACACCACGCAGTTTGGCTTGTTTAATTTTGAAATCATCACCAATCACAGCGCCAACGCGTGCGAAAGGAACTTTCAGCCCTGCCCGCACATTAGGCGCACCGCAAACGACTTGATAGGTCGACTCACCATCGGTCACTTCACACACATTCAACTTATCTGCATCAGGATGCTGAGACACGGCGAGAACTTCACCAACAACGACATTTGTAAATGACTTCGCTGCAGGCTCAACGCCATCAACTTCAAGTCCAGCCATGGTGAGTCGGCTAACAATCTCATCGACCGATAAATCAGTCGGGCACAGGCTCTTAAGCCAAGAAATACTTGCTTTCATGTCTATCCGTGAAACTGGTTGAGGAACTGCAGATCATTTTCATAGAACAGGCGAAGATCACCAATTCCGTACCGAAGCATGGCGAGACGCTCAATACCCATACCAAATGCAAAACCTGTATAGACAGAGGTATCGACACCTGTCTGCTCAAAAACTTTTGGATGGACCATGCCGCATCCCATCACTTCAAGCCATCCAGTATGCGAGCACACCCGACAGCCTGCGCCTTCACACATCACGCATTGCACATCGACTTCAGCTGATGGCTCAGTGAATGGAAAATAGCTCGGTCTGAATCGAACATCGAGATCGGCTTCAAAAAAGCGGTTCAAAAACGTAATGATTGTGCCTTTGAGATCAGCAAAACTGATATCTCTATCGACCACCAAGCCTTCAATCTGATGAAACATCGGCGTATGTGTTAGGTCGCTGTCACAACGATAGACACGACCCGGAGCCACGATTCGAATCGGCGGCTCCTCATTCACCATGGTCCGGATCTGCACAGGCGAAGTATGTGTTCTTAACACTCGGCCATCATCAAAATAGAAGGTATCGTGCATCGCTCGAGCCGGGTGATGCGACGGAATATTCAAGGCTTCAAAGTTATGCCAGTCATCTTCAATCTCAGGACCTGTCGCCACTGTGTAACCAAGACTCGCAAACAGTCGATTTAATCGATCAAGGGTACGAGTTACAGGATGCAGTCCGCCGATTTCCTGTGGACGCCCAGGCATGGTCACATCCACTGCATCACGCATCAAACTCTGCGTTTCAGCCTCACCCTCAAGTGTCGCTTTCTTCGCTTCAAGCGCGTCTGTCACACGATCACGGACCGCATTAATCTTAGCGCCAGCTTCTGGTCGTTCTTCAGCAGACAGTTGCCCAAGTGTCTTCATTTGCGCACTGATCAATCCCTTCTTACCGAGGAATTTCACGCGAACATCATCAAGCTGCGCAAGCGAATCTGCTGATTCGATTAACGCCAAGGCCTCGTCTTGAATACTCTGTAAATTGTCCATTTGGAGTCCAACAGCATAAAAAAGGCCGCGAGGAGGTTGTCCAGGCGGCCTTCCCTTCAGTCACCCTGAAGGTTTGAAATTAAGCTTTCGCCTGTTCGAGCGCTTGCTTTGCTTGCTCTGCGAGTGCAGCAAATGCAACCTTCTCGTTCATCGCAAGATCTGCGAGTACACGACGATCCATTTCAACGTTAGCCTTTTTCAGACCATCGATAAAACGGCTGTAGCTCAAACCGCATTCACGCGCACCGGCGTTAATACGAGCAATCCAGAGCGCACGGAATTGACGCTTTCTCTGGCGACGGTCACGGTATGCATACTGACCGGCTTTGATTACAGCTTGTTTAGCAACACGAAACACTCTCGAACGGGCACCGTAGTATCCTTTCGCCTGCTTCAGAATTTTCTTGTGACTAGCACGTGCGGTAACACCGCGTTTGACTCTTGGCATGGGTCTCTCCTATTTACCGAATACCTGGAAGCATGCGATGGATCAGCTTGATATCTGAAGCTGCGACCATCAACGTACCGCGTAAATGACGCTTACGCTTGGTAGTTTTCTTCGTCAGAATGTGGCTACGGAAAGACTGCTTGTGCTTGAAGCCCTTTGCAGTCGGCTTAAAACGCTTTAGAGCGCCTGAGTTACTTTTGATCTTTGGCATATTTCCTTTTCACTCCGCATTAGAGCGTATTGCTCTCACTTCTTTTTCGGCGCGAAGACCATGATCATCTGACGGCCCTCTAATTTAGGGCGCGCTTCGACTGAACCATACTCTTCGAGGTCCTTTTCCAAACGCTCGAGCATCTGCATGCCGAGTTCTTGGTGGGCCATTTCGCGACCGCGGAACCGAATGGTTACCTTGGCCTTATCGCCGTCCTCGAGGAAACGCACCAGGTTGCGCAGTTTTACCTGGTAGTCTCCTATGTCCGTTCCCGGACGAAACTTAATTTCTTTAACCTGCAGTTGGTGCTGCTTTTTCTTTGCAGCTGCTTTCGCTTTCTTCTCTTCATACAACCGCTTACCAAAATCCATGATTTTCGCAACCGGAGGATCCGAAGACTCCGCAATCAACACAAGATCAAGATCATTCTCACGAGCGGCAACAATCGCATCATTCGTGTTAACAACACCAATTTGCTCACCTGTTGGTCCGATCAAACGCACTTTAAGAGCGCGAATTTCTTCATTGATCAGTGTGCGCTTTTCACCCGGCGCACCTTTGGGTTGTGCTCTTCTGATTACTCTGTCTCCGATTCAATACCAAAACGACCGCGCATCCCGATTTCGCTGTGAAGCTTATTTGCAAAGGCTTCCAAGCTCATTGCACCTAAATCTTCACCGGAACGGGTCCGCACAGCCACCTGCTGGTTTTCCACTTCTTTATCGCCGATCACAAGTAAATATGGGACCCGCTGCAAAGTGTGGTGGCGGATTTTATAGCCGATCTTCTCATTGCGCAAATCGGATTTAACGCGAAGACCTTGAGCAACAAGCATTTTTTCCACATTTTTCGCATATTCGTGCTGTGAATCAGTGATTGTCATCACAACTGCCTGCGTTGGAGAAAGCCATGGCGGGAGCAAACCAGCCGTATTTTCAAGCAAAATCCCGACAAAACGCTCCAAACTTCCCAAAATCGCACGATGCAACATCACGGGAATTTGTTTTGATCCATCTTCGGCCACATATTCTGCGCCAAGACGTCCCGGCATCGAAAAATCGACCTGCATTGTTCCACATTGCCATACACGACCAAGACAATCTTTCAGCGAATACTCAATTTTTGGTCCATAGAACGCACCCTCACCAGGTAGTTCTTCCCATTCGACTCCCAAATCATCCAATGCATCAGATAGCGCTTTCTCGGCTTTATCCCAAGTTGCATCATCACCAACCCGCTTTTCAGGCCGTGTTGAAATACGCACGATCATGTCGTCAAAGCCCATGTCGTGATAGACCTCAGTCAACAACTGGTTAAAAGTCTTCACTTCATCTGTGATCTGATCTTCGGTACAGAAAATGTGCGCATCGTCCTGCACAAAATTACGCACACGCATCAATCCGTGAAGCGACCCTGAGGGTTCATTCCGGTGACACGAACCAAACTCTGCCAAACGAATTGGGAGTTCACGGTAGGACGTAATCTTTTTGTTGTAGATCTGCACATGGCACGGGCAGTTCATCGGTTTGACCGCATAATCGCGACTCTCACTCGATGTCACAAACATATTCTCTTGGTACTTATCCCAGTGGCCCGAAGCTTCCCACAATCGTTGATCAACGAGTTGCGGCGTACGAATTTCTTGATAACCGGCGTGTTCAAGACGATTGCGAATGTAATCTTCGAGCACACGATAGACGGTCCAACCATTCGGATGCCAGAACACCATACCTGGCGCTTCTTCTTGCAAGTGGAAGAGATCCAAAGTCTTTGCCAGATTACGGTGATCGCGTTTGGCTGCCTCTTCCAAGAACTTCAAGTGCGCATCCAAATCTTGTTTGGCCGTAAAGGCGATTCCGTAGATCCGCTGAAGTTGCTTGTTATTGACGTTACCGCGCCAGTACGCACCGGTCACATTAGTCAGCTTGAAGTGCCTAAGGAACCGAGTATTGGGGACATGCGGCCCACGGCACATGTCCATGTATTCCTGATGGTGATAGAGACCAATGGCATGACCATCATTAGGAATGTCCTGCTCGATGATCTCAAGCTTATATGGCTCTTCACGCTCTTTGAATTCTGCAATCGCCTCTTCCCGAGACGCCCATTGCTTGATCACAGGGTAATCAGTCTTTACAAGTTCTTGAATTCTCTTTTCAAGAGCCTCCAAATCTTCAGGCGTCAGCTGCCGCTCATAATCAACATCGTAATAAAAACCATGTTCAATCACGGGGCCGATAGCCATTTTGATTCCGGGAAAGAGCTGCTTTCCGGCATGACCAACCAAATGCGCAAATGAATGACGGATCACTTCAAGGCCTTCAGGATCCTTGGCAGTAATTAGTGAGAGATTCGCATCATGGCTGATGATGTCAGAGGCATCTTTTAATTCACCGTCAACGCGAGCACAAATCGTCGCTTTTGCGAGTCCTGGGCCGATTGATTCGGCAACGTCCATAGCACAAATAGGACCTTCAAACTCACGCTTGGATCCATCAGGAAGAGTAATTACGGGCATTTCCAACTCCGATCTGGCGACCTATACCAAGGGCCATCCAATGTGGTTGTAATTTGGTAGGCGCGATTGGAATCGAACCAACGACCTCCACCATGTCAAGGTGGCGCTCTAACCAACTGAGCTACGCGCCTGAAGAGCGGCGAAGTATACAGTCTTCAAGTGTGAAGTAAAGTGTCTTCCTATAGGCTGTAGTATTTTCTAAACCAATCGACAAACTGCGGAATACCCTCTTCCACAGTGACGCGTGGAGCGTATCCAATGGCCGCTTTTAAAGCGGATACATCAGCGTGAGTCGCGATGACATCACCAGGTTGCATCGGTAGTGACTCAACGTTAGCTTTCTTTCCGCACGCGTCTTCAATGAGCTCGAGGTAACGGATCAAATCAACCGGACGATCTGATCCGATGTTATATACACGCCATGGCACATTCGATGTTCCTGGATTTGGATTCAGCGGATCGTAAGTCATATCAGCCGCTGCAATTTGATCCAGAGTACCGATCACACCATCAACAATATCTGTGACAAACGTAAAATCACGTTTGTGATGACCGCCATTGAACAGTTGAACCGTTCCGCCAGTCAGAATCGCACGCGAGAACTTAAAGAGCGCCATATCGGGACGACCCCACGGTCCATAGACCGTGAAGAAACGAAGCCCAGTCGTCGGGAGACCAAACAGATGGCTGTAGGTATGCGCCATCAACTCATTGGCTTTTTTAGTGGCTGCATAAAGACTCACCGGGTGATCGACTGAATCTTCGACGCGAAACGGTAATGACTCATTGGCACCATAAACAGAACTCGATGACGCATAGACCAGATGATCAATCTCATGGTGACGACAACATTCGAGGATATTCATGAATCCAACAAGATTGGCATCGATGTACGCATGCGGATTTTCAAGCGAATATCGAACCCCTGCTTGCGCTGCTAAATGCACAACACGATCAATCTTGTGTGTCTTGAATAGGATTTCTAACGCATCTCTATCTTCGACACTGGCCCGAATTTCAGTGTACCCCGCTCGATCGAGCAACCGCTGACCACGCGCTTCTTTCAAGGACACTTCATAGTAGTCATTGTAATTATCGAGACCGACGACTTCATCACCACGATCGAGTAAGCGATGACTAACGGTGGATCCAATGAAGCCGGCTGACCCGGTGACTAAAACGCGCATAAATTAACTCTTTAACAAAATCCGAGCCGAACCAATCAAAGCCCAGAGAATCAATGCTGAAACCAACAATAAAATCACCAAGCCGACGCCCATGAGAATATCGCGTTCTAGCAAAATACTGTAGGTCGCAAGGCCCGTACTCAATGCAGCCAACGGAAATCCAAACGCCCAGTTTGCCGGCACGAAAGGTCTGCTAATGACGCGTAAAACCATCGGGATCAATGTCAGCATCAAAAAGACCGCCACTGACAGTAAGACTGCCCCAGGTACAACAGCTTGGTCACCAGCAAGCAATGACCACGAGACGGAGCCAATCGCTGGTGGAGCCACCAACACCATTTGAGTACTCTCGAGCTCATCAGGTATCGGTTTTCCATGGATGAGTCTAAAAAACACGATTGGCAGCAGCATCATCCACAAAACAATTCCAATTGAAAATCCAAACCAAGCCAACATCACTTCACCTGAGGCCATGGCACCAACAGGTACCACGATGTTACCCACAACTGGGATGAACCACACTGGTGACACTGTTTCGAGCGGAAGCCCTCCGCGGAACCAGCCATTGATTAGCCATGCCAGTAATGTGAAATGACTTAGAGCCGCGATCCAAATCATGATGTTAGCCAGTCGAGGCATATGCGGAGCCAGTAGTGCGCTCAAAAGCATCAGACCGACAGTGAGGCACGCAGGCAGCACTCTGAGTTGCGGATTTTCAAACGTTTCTCGAAGAGCGCCCTTCTGGAACTGATGCAACACAATTGATCCAAAAGTCACTAATCCAAGTAACAAAGCACCAATTGAGATGAGTCGCCCCGCACCGCTCTCCCAACCACCGAGGTCCGAAAGCGCACGCCATGCAAGCGCCAGACCGAATAAACTCATCACAGCAGGGGCAAATCGTATTGGCATCGTCGTCCTTGATTATTTAAAAGCGAGCGATTGTAGCTCGGCCACAGCGTCGCGTATCGCGGCCGCCCGTTCGAATTCCAAAGATTTTGCAGCTTGAAACATTTCATCTTCAAGACGAGTAATCTCTTTGGCCAATTGTTGGGGCGTCAAAGTCTGCGGGTTCTTCGGCATCAACGCATCCGTTGTCGACTTCGCCGCCTTATCTTTGGCCTTTCTTCCTCGTGAACCTGGGGTCTCACGATGCGCACCTTCCATGACATCATCGATGCGCTTCTTAATCGTCTTCGGAACAATCCCATGCTCTTCATTAAACGCGATCTGCTTGGTTCGCCGACGATCAGTTTCATCAATTGCACGCTGCATAGAATCAGTAATCCTGTCCGCATATAAAATGGCACGACCATTCACGTTTCGCGCTGCACGACCAATCGTCTGAATCAGTGAGCGGTCCGAACGCAGAAATCCCTCTTTATCAGCGTCCATAATGGCTACTAGGGATACCTCAGGCATATCGAGGCCTTCTCGCAACAGGTTAATACCGACAAGCACATCGAATTCACCTCTCCGCAGATCCCGTATGATTTCCACACGCTCGACCGTATCAATATCTGAGTGCAAGTATCGTACTCGGACACCATGGTCCATAAGGTAATCTGTTAAATCTTCGGCCATGCGTTTGGTTAATACGGTAATTAGTACTCGCTCATCTTTCTCGACAACCGCATGGATTTCGCTAAGACAATCATCCACCTGCGATCCTGCCGGTCTGATTTCAAGCGTCGGATCAACGAGGCCGGTCGGACGCACCACCTGCTCAGCGACTTGTGCTTGGTGTTCTTTTTCGTACACACCAGGAGTTGCTGAGACGAAGATCATCTGTGGCGCTAACGATTCCCACTCTTCAAATTTAAGAGGTCGGTTATCCAAGGCAGATGGCAACCGAAATCCATATTCCACCAATGTTTCTTTCCGCGAGCGATCCCCTCGGTACATGCCACCAATTTGCGGCACCGTGACATGCGATTCATCAATCACTAACAATGCATCAGGCGGTAAATAATCAAACAATGTGGGGGGAGCTTCACCCGGTGGGCGCCCTGAAAGATAGCGTGAGTAATTCTCAATACCCTGGCAGTAACCCAATTCAGCGATCATTTCGAGATCAAACTTCGTCCGCTGTTCTAATCGCTGCGCCTCAAGCAATTTACTTTGTTCTCTAAACTGCTCTAACCGCATTTTTAGCTCGGCCTTAATATCATCAAGCGTATTCACCAATCGGTCTTTACTGGTGACGTAATGCGTCTTTGGATAGACGGTGAGCCGAGGAACTTTCCTCAGAACCTCGCCAGTCAATGGATCAAAGTAAGAGAGCTGTTCGATTTCATCATCAAACAGCTCAACTCGCACACCTTCTCGATCGGATTCTGCTGGAAAAATATCGATAACGTCTCCACGGACTCGATAGGTACCCCGCCCAAAATCCATGTCATTCCGTTTGTATTGAAGCTCGGCTAACCGCCTTAAAATCTGACGCTGGTCGATTGTCATACCACGCGTGAGATGTAACACCATTTCGTGGTAGGCCTCCGGATCACCGAGACCATAAATTGAGGAAACAGTCGCGACGATGATAACGTCATCGCGCTCAAGAAGTGCTTTGGTTGCCGATAATCGCATCTGCTCGATGTGATCATTAATCGACGCATCTTTTTCGATAAACGTATCACTCGCTGGCACATAGGCTTCAGGCTGGTAGTAATCGTAATAAGACACAAAGTACTCAACCGCATTGTGTGGAAAGAATTCTTTGAACTCCCCATACAATTGCGCAGCAAGTGTCTTATTGTGCGCCATGACGATGGTTGGACGCTTAATCGACTCGATCACTTTAGCAACAGTGAAGGTTTTACCGGAGCCTGTCACACCGAGAAGTGTTTGATGGGCAAGACCCGCCTGGACACCTTCGACGAGTGTCTTGATCGCTGTTGGCTGATCGCCCGCAGGCTCATAGTCAGAAACAACTTGGAACGGATAGGAGGTGTCATGGGTCATTGCGCTATTGTACTCATCGCGATTTGAATCGCGATCAATGCAACCATCCAACTCGATAAAATACGGACTCCGATCGGCGTTTGCTTTGGAAACCATTGATCAATCTGTTTAAACAAGCCTCCAAAAAAGCTCGCGCTGAACAACATTGAGACAGCTGCAATCGATCGAATCAACGCATCACCCGCCAAGTCAGCGTGCACTGAAAACACCATCGACATCGATAGCGCACTAAAGATGAAAATCACCAACGCAGACAATCTTGCGTCAGTTTTTCTACCGATACAGATCCAAACAGCAACTGCTAAGCCGACCACCAGCGCAGGTAGTGAGACATCGAGCACTATTGGACTCAAAAGAGATGACACGACAATGCCTGAGGAGGCTCCAGCAAAGAAAAGAGGGGCACCGTTCAGATTTTGGACGATCCACAATCCAAACATGAGCCAAAAAATCCAGACAAGACTGAGTTCAGAGGGGAGCATAAGACCCGCATCGATCCGCTCGATAACCGTTGGGTCAGTCCCTAAAGCGTGCGCCCATACCATTTCCGGCAGGGCGCAAAGGCTCAGACCAACAGTCGTTTTAACCAACAAGATAAGTGAGACCAACCACCGAAATGACACCGCCACAGCCGCGAACCAAAAGCTCACCACGTGGCAGACGCGTAGCAAAGCCAAGACCAATCCCGGCCAAGTGCAGAAGGCCTGTACCAATCACAAATCCAGCCCCGTATGTCATCGCACTGATTTGTTCCGGCATCTCAAGACCATGAGCGTAACCATGAAAAATCGCAAAAATCCCGACAAGAACCATAGCGATTGCAAGGGGAGCCCTGAAGCGAAGCGCGATAAGGGCTCCGAGAACAACGCCCGACAGGGCAATCACGAATTCTACTAATGGGATTTCGAGCCCCAAGATTCCGATAGCGGCACCGACAGCCATAATTGTTGGGAAAACAATCGGTAAAATCCAAAGAGCACGATCACCTAAAAAAGCTCCCCAAAGGCCGACAGCCACCATCGCAACAAGATGATCGAACCCCATGATTGGGTGCAAAAACCCGGTGAGAAAACCGCCGCCCGCCCCCTCAGGAGCATGCGCGAATACGAGTCCAGGCAAGGTAATCAGTACTAAAGACAATAATGCTTTCATGGGTTTCCCTCAAAATAATGCATGCATTAATGACAGTTCATTCGAAACGCGTCCTTGCGCACCGGAAGCGCTAGGCTACAGTAAATTAATGGGAGCTAAAAGCAGCCGCACAACTACCATGAGTTGAAATCAGATGTTGGAAAGATAGAAGAAATGGCTCCGCGAGCAGGACTCGAACCTGCGACCAAAAGATTAACAGTCTTC